>Ga0181415_1000072_pt1 | contig 24965 bp, 42 predicted proteins | sample 38SPOviralmetaG_FD_130140 | JGI IMG/M metagenome (GOLD analysis project Ga0181415, IMG submission 130140) | Marine viral communities from the oligotrophic San Pedro Time Series (SPOT) site, San Pedro Channel, CA, USA - 38 SPOT_SRF_2012-12-11 | ecosystem: Environmental > Aquatic > Marine > Strait...
ATATACTTTACCTTACAAGCAAGTGTAGCTGCAAACACAGAGGACATAGATGCGCTAAAAGTAAATAGTGTAAACCCTGTAGAGTTCCAATACAAAGATGAGCTTGTTAGAAGCACTATCCAAAGAGTAGAGGAAAAGACTGATGTTTTGAGTGGAGATGTAAAAGAGGTCAAAGATCAGCTACAAAAGATAGACGAGAGATTATATCAAATTAGTAAACAAAGATGAGATTATGTGTAATAATTGCGTACTTAGCGACTTTTGCGAGTTTTGCCCAATCGGACATTGAGGTTGTTCAATATAGTGCAGAGTTTGTAAAAGCAAACGAAATATCCTTAAAGAGTTTTAGATACGATACAAAAACATTGTATATGTCTAAAGCACAAGATCAATTTAAAAAACTTAACATTAAGTATATCCCTACTGTTATATTGTTTTATAACGGAGAAGAAGTATATAGAGTAGAGTCAGGTATTAGCCTTAAGCTACCTGAAAACTCAATAGAGTTGATAGGAAACGAAATAGAAGAAATTATAGAAAGTAAGTTTTAATGAAATACATACTGTTGTTGTTTGTGGGATTATCGTATGGGCAAATAGCCGAAGATAAAATCTTACATTTTGTAGCAGGAGGTATGAGTGGATCATCAGGATATTTAATAGGAGACTATTATTTAGACAAACCTGAACTTACAGGCATAGGTTTAGCTTTTGTAAGTGGTGTTTTTAAAGAAACATACGACTACACAAAAGGAGGTAAGTTTGACAATAAAGATTTATTAGCCACTACAATAGGTGGAGTAGTAATAGTTAAGATTATAAGTTTAACAAAAAAGAGTAAGAATGAAAAAATTAATGACAATCTTGTTCGTTCTATGCGTAAGTTGGAACGTCAACGCAAAAGATAATTTATTTAAAAGACTGTATAAAGAGTTGTTTAAGTACAGCACAGTTTATGTAGCAGGAGATATAGACAATCCTAAAGAAAACCCCAAAGATTATTTTGTACGAACAAACCCAGATGGTAATTTATATGCACCACCTGTAGTTGTTGACGGAACAGACTATTACGACTTTGATTATCGTTATGGTTTTGGAATCCGTAAGTTAGCTCGATTTGACTACGAGATCAAAGGGAAACACTACTACGATGGTACAGAAAATAATATTGGACTATCAGCACCTAATTCGCCTGTTAATGGCTTAGAGTACACGTTTCACTACGAAAAAGAAAGATCAAGAGACGAGATATATAAAAACCATAGATACTTTATAAAACATAGTGGTAAGTATCACGTTGTAAAACTTGAAAGTAGAAAACAAGGTAGAGTAGATTTCAACTACAATTCAGCTGAAATACGAGCTAAACTACCAATAGGTAAAAAGTTCAGTATAAGTGGAGGTGCAATCTTCAGATCTCACGATAGACCTTATGGATATAATCCGATTGAGATATGGTTAAACGAAACAAATGCTGACGGATATCCTATAAACTATTGGTACACGTTAGGTTTCGATTATGGCTATGACGATATCTATTACACTCAAGAAGATGAGAATGGTAATGAAATATCAGATTGGTATTGGATTGATCCTGATGGTAATGTAGTTGCGAATACAGACTTAGAGTTTAGAGATGGTGTGTTCGCAGATTTAATGAATCGTTATAACAACGAGATATTTGACCAAATAGATGCTTTTGGTGTAGTAAGTCCACTTGTAGGATTTGACTTTTATCACTACGGTAAGGGTGGTAAGTTTTGGCTACACGCTTACGGATCATACTTATTACCGTATCATAAATACGTTAAGGGAGATTTAGACTTTAGTTATCTAAACAGAAATAATTGGGGGTTAGGTGGATTAAGACAAGACTCAGAACACGAACAATGGGAAGATTATCAAGCAGGTATTTCTTTTGGTTGGAAAGTGTCAAAAACAATCGGTATTTTTGTAGAGGGAGAATATACTAAGTTTTGGGATTCAGAAATATATAACTCAAGCATAGGTTTAAATTTTAGATTATGAGAGAAATAACAAAGATTATTGTTCATTGTACAGCTACACCTGAGGGTAGAGAAGTTGATGTAGAAGAAATAAGAAAGTGGCATACAGAAGCACCTCGTAATTGGTCAGATGTCGGTTATCATTTTCACATTAAATTAGATGGTACTTTACAAGAGGGTAGACCAATAGAAAGAACAGGTGCGCATTGTGCAGGTCAAAACTTTTGTAGTATAGGGATCAGTTATGCAGGAGGTATGACTAAAGATATGAAAGAAGCTAAAGACACAAGAACACCTGAGCAAAAAGATGCTTTAACAGATTTCTTACACGAACTAAAAGAACAATACCCAAAAGCAAAAATATACGGACACAGAGATTTTAGTCCTAAGGCTTGTCCAAGTTTTGATGCAAGAAGCGAATACGAATACATAAGCAACTGTTAATGGACTTTTCAGTTATACTTCTTTTACCTAATGGATTAAACATAGGTTTTAACTTTTTCCCTGCTGACGATAATTACGAATACGAAGAAGTCAACGTGTATTTATTAATAGTACAACTTAAATGGAGATTTTATTATGAGTAAGAAAAAATTTAAAGATACAAAGGTAGGTCAGTTTTTATTATCTAAAGGAAGTGATATAGCAGGATTAGTAGGCGATGTATTGCCTGACAATGGTGTGTTAGGTCTTGTAAAGAACGTACTTGACAAAGATGATAGTATGCCTCAACAAGATAAAGATATAGCCTTAGAGCTTCTTAAACAAGATGAGATAGAAATGCAAGAGGTTACAAAAAGACTTGAATCAGACAACGAACACAACGTAACAAGATTAGTCAGACCTGTCAGTTATGCAGCTATGTTTATTTTATATATGAGTTGTATATTTTTTGATGGAAACTTAGGAGACTTTCAAATTCGTGAACAATACATTCCGAGCATTACATCTTTATTTTCTACAATGACAATTTTTTACTTTGGAAGTAGAGGATTAGAAAAAGTTATGAAAACTGTAAATAAAAAATAACAGATCCCCTTATATATAACGTACCTGAGATAACGTATTTTGTTGTTTAAGGTATGTAACGTATTATATATATATAGGCGAAGTTATATTTTTTTTTTGTAACTTACAAGTATGCCAAGAAAAATTAGTAGAAAGGGTTTAGTAAAAAAACTTGATAAAGTATTTAGTATATATATACGAAAAAGAAATGCAGTAGATGGTTATGTTAAGTGTGTAACTTGTGGAACTCGTAAGCATTGGACTGAAGTAGATGCAGGTCATTTTTGCTCGAGACGTCATTATTCTACGAGATGGCTGCCTATAAACGTCTTTGAACAGTGTAAAAAATGCAACTGCTATGGTGCAGGAGAAAATTACCTAATGGGTAAATACATAGACAAGACTTACGGAGAGGGTACAGCAGACGAGTTAATCACGATGTCAAGACAAATAAAAAAGTTTACAGATCAAGATTTAAAAGATTTAATCGAACAATATTCATAGTTTTTTCCTTTTTGTTTTTAGAGGGCTTTACTTCGGTAAGGCTCTTTTTTTTTATTAACAATAGTTTATTTAATTATTTTTTTGTAGCTTTATGCCATAATGTATTTAAATAAAAATAAATTAAGTAAAATTCCTCTTAGTGTTTTAAAGGGAGAGCTTGAAAGTTGTTTAGAACTTGCACAAGACCTTTTAAAAGAAATACACGAAAGAGAAAACAAGTAAGGTTTATGTCGCATGAAGCGACAAAACCGACTAAAATTAAAATTATGGAAACACCAAAGGATCAGTTAATAGAATTGTATTATCAAAGAGTACAAGCTATGACTGATAAAATTAATCAATTACAAAAACAATTAAATAATTATGAAAGGAAAAATTAAATTTATTCAAGAAAAGGGAGAATGGTCAAATAGTTCAGGCACATTCAACAAATTTCAAGTAACATTTGACGATGGTCAAAGTTTTCAGTTTCTCGCAAAGGGAGATTTTAAGCGAAAGATTGGGGACGAATGTGAATATGAAATCACAAATAAACAATACGGAACTGCCAAATTAGTTTACACTCAACCACAAGCGACAACAAGCAAAGATGTAACAATATCTAAATTAGCGTGTTTAAAGGCTTCTGCTGAGTTTAATGCAGGTAGACCTCAGTCAGACAGAGTAAGTGTAGTAGAAGATGCTAAACACTTCTATAATTGGATAATAAGTTAAGTTATGCCAATAAGCAACGAAATATTTGAAACGTTTAGAATACAGGAAAGAGCAAGAGAGCAATTAAAAGCAATTAGACTGTTAGCTAAACAAGGTTATACAATTATAGATTTAGAGAGTCGAATTATAAACAAAACAAACATAGATAATTTACACGATAGAGAATCTATACAAAGTATTAAATACAATAGAGTACCAAAATTATAAATAAATAAAAATGAATAAAATGTCAGTAAAAGGAAAAATTAAAAGAATAACAGACGTAGAAGAAAGAGGAACTTTTAGATTTAGAAAACTAATAGTAGAAACACAAGAAAAAGATGCAAAGTATAATCAAACAGTTTGTGTTGACTTTGTGCAAAATAATTGTGGACTTCTTGATGTATGGAAAGTAGGAGACTATGTAGAAGTATTATTTAACTTAAGAGGTAGAGAGTGGACTAATCCTAAAGGAGAGATACTATACTTTACCACACTAAACGGATGGAAAGTAGAAAACTTTAAGGAAGAAGTAACCACACAAGATCAAGCTCCTGACAGAGAAGATGACCTACCATTCTAATTAACTTTTAAACTATAGGGGGCTAACTACCCCCTTTTTTTATGCTTATAAACTATTCAGATCATATTAACCGACTCAACGACTTTCGTAAAGGCAAGGTAAAAGAATCCCTTACGTTAGGTGTAAGAGATTTTGACAAACATTTTAGGTTTGTACATTCAAACTTAGTAATGTGGTTAGGGTTTCCGAACATAGGTAAAACACATTTTGTTATATACTTAATGATGTTGTATGCAATTAAACACAAACTTAAATTTTTGATTTTTAGCAGCGAAAATGATCCTGTCAGTTTAATTCGCAAAATGATAGAAATGTACTTTGGATTACCGATCAACAAAATAGAGGAAGCAGATTATAAAAAAGGTGTAGAGTTTGTAGATAAACATTTTAAATTTGTTGATTGCTCAAAACAATATACTTATACAAGTTTACTTGATTTAGCTACTAATATAAAAAATGCTTGGGATTATGATTGTTTAATGATAGATCCTATAAACTCATTAAAGAAAGATATTAAAGCAGGTAGTAATTCGTTTGAATATGGCTATGAGCAGCTATCTGAAATTCGCATCTTCTCCAAAAAACATAACATAGCTACTTGGGTTTGCTTACACACGAACACAGAAGCTCTTAGAAAAGTACACCCTAAAGGACACGATTTTGAGGGACAACCTGCTGTTCCAAATTATGCGAGTGCAGAAAATGGGCAGATGAACGCCTCACGATCTTGCGACTTTGTAACACTACATAGATACATATACGATAAAAGAGATTGGATGTATACAAGAATGTACGTTAGTAAGGTAAAAAACCAAGAACTCGGCTACCGTCCAAACTCGATGAACGATCCTATAATGTGGAAAAGTATTTTAAATAATGTAGGTTTTGAAATCGGAGGTAAAAACTTAATAAAATATCCAACTAAGAAACAACTAACCATTGACAACACTCGAAAAAATATTTAGCAAAAACAAAGATTGGATAAGAATATGTATGTCTTTTGGCTGCAACAAAACAACAGCACAAGACCTTACAAGCGAAATGTACCTTAAGGTAGCCACAATGCTACAAAACAATCAAAATCTAAATATTGATTACACAGACGAAGAAATTAATCATTTTTACATCTACAGAATATTAAGATCGTTGTTTATAGATTTATGTCGCAAAGAAGCGAAGATTACAAAAGTAAACATAGAATACTTAGAAAAGTTCGTAGAGGAAGAAGAAGTAAAAGAATACAAAGACATAGAGGGCAAGATGAAACAATTAGACAACGTGCTTGATAAAGTCTATTGGTATGACAAAAAAATCTTTAATTTAGTTTCGGAGGGAATGAGCATAGCAGAATTATCTAAGAAAACAAACATAAGTTATTACTCGTTATACAATACATACAAGAACGTAAAAACATTAATCAAACAAAATATAGAATGGGATTAGGAACATTATTAGAAAAAATCATTAACGTAGTAACATTTGGTTATGGTAAACGTATGGCTACTTGGGTAGCAAAGAAATTAGGAAAAGATGACTGTGGGTGTAACGACAGAAAAAACGACTTAGATAAAAAGGTAAAGCTATGGTAGAAGAAGATTTAGAAAGATGGTTAGAGTTTACAAATCGTAAAAAACAACACGAGCTTAACAGAGATCAAATTAAGTTGGTAGCAGAACTACACGCAAAATACTATAAACATAAGTACGATGAGCCTTGCACCTGCAATGGTAGTATCTATAGAAAATGGATTGCAGACCTTAATAAACTTGTTTGATGGAAGATCACTACTATACATTATCTATTCCTACTGCTGTTTACAGAAAGCTAAACAAGAAGCAATCTATAAATAAGTATTTTAAAACAGAGTATGTAGGTAATTGTATGGAATTGATTACAGACTTCTACAAAACAACATCTGACTATACACACAACGCTTGGGAAGATTACTACAAAGAGATAGTAGGCTTTACACAATTAGAACTCGTTTACGAAAAGATAAAAGATATATCAGAACAAAAAGAAATGTATTTAAAAAGATATGTTTGGCATAGGGTAATAGGTCAAACGTGGAATGGCTTTAGAAACGAGATAGGAATTATACAAGAACTACAGGCGGAGTTTAAAAACGTAAAGATATATAAAACATCATTTAATATAGATCACGAGTATTGCATAGATGCAGAGATGTACAGCAACAAGACTTTATTGCTTGGCATACAAATAAAACCTATCAGCTACAAGCTAATGAATAGTCCTTACCAACTAAAAGCAAAAGAAAACCACAAAGCAAAGAACGAAAAGTATAAATCTAAGTATGCACCCTATATTTATGTGTATCACAAGAATCATAAGATTTATAATAAATCAGATATAGTCAATCAAATAAATACAATATTTCACTTAAATACATATTAACATTTGTTTATATCAAAATAATTTGTATATTGCAATAAATAAAACTAAATATTATGAAAGACGAAAAACATTTAAAACATAAACCATCGCTTAAAGAAAGAAAATCTTTGATGCAAAAGGATATTAAAGAAATCAAACAAATAAAAAATAGAACTAAACAACTTATAGACGAATTAGTAATCTTAGATGACTGTGTAGTAACAGGTACTTTTAAATGGAGATCAGAGATTGATCCGAATTGGAAACCAAGAGTATGGAACGAAACTTTTGAATGTTGGACAAAGAATTACTGTGGATAGAAAGATAGATAACCTAAAAGATTTAGAGATTTGGTCTGATCTAAACTTTCTTATTTCTATAGTTAAAAAACAAATAGACAAAAAGAAAACTAAGAACTTAGAGAAGATGTCTGAGTGTCTTGTTAGGTTAACATTCTACTTCCAAGAAAACACAAACAACATACGATTATATAAAGAAGCTATCTCAGACTATAGACTTGCAAGAAACAGAGCTATAGAAAGAGCAAGAAAAGCAGAACAAGAAAATGAGAAACTACGAAAACAAAATGAGAGCCTTAGCATTTAGTTACTTAGGCTTTATAATTATATTTATATGGATACTATTGAGCTGTTAAACGGAGAAACATTTAGACACGATGAGATATTAGAACTAATGAAAGATGACACGTTCTACTATGACTACTTAGGCAAAGCAGCATTAAGCTCCTCATCAATCAAACTACTCTTAGATAGTCCTAAGAAATACAAATACGTTACAGAATACGGATCGCCCTCATCTCAGGCACTTAGAGACGGTTGGTTATTTCATACCTGTATCTTAGAATCAGATGTGTTCAACTCACAAATATTTGTAGATGTACAATCTAAAAACACTAAGGCTTACAAGTTGGCTAAGGAAGAACACGGTAAAGTGTTTACTATGAAAGAGAAAAGAGATGCTGAAAGATTAGCTGATGCCTTTCTAAGAAACGAACACGCCTTACAACTAATAACAGACTGCGAGTTTGAAGTTCCTGCAATAGGATATATAACAGCAAGAAGTGGTAACAAATATCCATTTAGAGGCAAAGCAGATGTCCTTGATTCATATAGGATCGTAGATTTAAAAAGTACAAGCGACCTTAAAGCATTTCCATACTCATCACGAAAGTATGGATATATGTGTCAAGTGTATATATATTGTGAATTGTTTAACAAACCTTACGACACATTTAAATTTTGTGCTGTCGACAAAAATAGTTGTGACGTTGGCATCTATGACATTAGCGAGGACTTCTATAACTTAGGCAAAGAAAGAGTGTTAGATGCTCTTGACACTTACGAAACATTTTTTATTAATGCAGCCGATTTGGATAGTTACTGCATAAAAGGAACATTATGAGAAAGGCAAATGACATATATGATTTTCCTATTGATGAAGTTCAAGATATTTTATTTAAAAACAAATGCAACAAAAAAAAACACGAACACACTAAAATTATAGTTCAAAAAGAAATTTTAGATGCTGATATGGATGGAAGAGAAAGAGTTGAACGTTTTAATAAATTTAGAAAACAAGAATGGTTTTATGAAAAAATACATATTGATATTAGAGATAGTTCGCCACAATATTTTAACGAAAGAATAAGTATACAATTTTATAGAGAAAGAGTAACTCATTGTGCTAATTTTTATTCAGAAAACTTATTTGATAACAGAATATCATTTGATGTAAATTATGAAAATGATTATAATTGGATAATAAGTTTTTTAAAAAAACAAATTAAGAAAAACAAATATTTTATTCATTTAGAAAAATTATTCTTTTGGATTTTAGTAAAAAAAGATCACTTCAATAAAATACAATTTTGGAGACTTAAAAGCATAGGAGAAACATTAGAGAAAAAATTAACTTGGTGGGAAGAACTTTCACGAGAAGGAAGAATTAAAATTATATCAAAACAAGAAAAGTTAGATATAAAAAAACAAGAAGAAGAAAAACGAAATAAAAAAACCTATATACTTAAAGATAAAAACACAGGTTATTATAAGATAGGTAAATCTATAAATCCACTTAATAGAGAGAAAACCTTACAAGCAGAGAAACCAACATACGAATTAATAAAGATATTTAATAACGATATAGAAACAGACTTACATAAAAAATATAAAAAAGAAAATGTAAGAGGAGAGTGGTTTAATTTAAACAAGGTACAATTAAAATATATATGCACGAGTTATGAATAGAGAGGCAAATAAAATAGCAAAATACATTATAGAAATATCAGGGGTAAATGTGTTTGAGAACACACGACAAAGAAAACATATAGAGATGAGGTCTTTACTTACCTTTATGTTAAGAAGCCATTGCGATATGACATTTCACGAAATAAGAGACTTCTATATATCAAAAGGAAAAAGCTACAATCACGCAACAGCTATACATAGTTTTAAAACCTTTGAAGTACACAGAAGATACAATCCTAAAATAGATAAGTATTTTGACATAGCACTTCTTAGACTAAGAAACAAATCAAAATTAAGAAAAGCATTAATAAACCACATAGTAGATTACACAAAATCAAAGGACTTAAAGAAGCTCCTTAGAATAGTAGATACATTACCCTTAAAAGATATAGATGGAAAAGAACAAACAAAAGAGAAAAGAGATACCCTTGTATAGAGGACTAATAAAATACTTTCCTGATGCACTATGCGAAGTAGCAAGAGTAAGCTACATAGGAAGTAAACAACACCATCCTGACGAGGAGATACATTGGGATAGAGAAAAAAGCTCAGATGACTTAGATGCATTGATGCGACACCTAATGGAAAATGGTATGCACGACATAGACGGAGTAAGACACTCTGCAAAAATAGCTTGGAGAGCATTAGCGCACTTACAAAAAGAAATAGAGGGGGACAGTCTAAGAAGCGAGGAATGGAAAGTAGAACAATACAATAGAAACAGATTACCACACGATCAAATAATATCAGGTACAGAATGAAAGATAAAAAGTTTACACAAATACAAAGAATAAAAAGATTAGAGAATATAGTAAGCCAAATCTATATAAGTGTTGAGGCAATAAAACAACAGCTTGACAAAAAAGAAGAAAAGTAACGTTATATATTTGAATAATCAAAGTTTTTCAAAATGTACAAATTAGAGAACAGAGGAGGTAGAAGATTAGGCGCAGGTAGAAAACCTAAAGCTGATGAGCTTAAGTTAGTTGAGAAGTTAGATAATTTTATTGACAACGAGATAGCATTAAAGAAATTAGGAGAACTAATAGCAAAGGGCGACATACGAGCAATACAAATCTACTTCAACTATAGATACGGAAAGCCAAAAGAAAAGATAGACATAAACTCATCAGAGGGTCTTAACATTAGCTTTAAAGACTTAATAAGATTTAAGTGATAGATATAAACCCTAAATACCAAAAGTTAGGTAACGACACAAGGTATTACATAATCACAGGAGGTAGAGCATCAGGTAAATCATTCTCAGTAAACCTAATGCTTGTACTACTAACATACGAAGCAAACCACACAATACTATTCACACGCTATACATTAACCTCAGCTTATGTTTCAATCATACCTGAATTTATAGAGAAGATAGAACTATTAGATAAGTTTGATGACTTTCACATAACTAAGGATGAGATCATTAATTTAAAGTCAGGAAGCAAGATAGTATTTAAAGGAATTAAAACCTCATCAGGAGATCAGACAGCAAACCTTAAATCTATTACAGGTGTTACAACTTGGGTGTTAGATGAGGCAGAGGAATTAACAGACGAGGGTACGTTTGATAAGATAGACCTTACAATAAGAGAAACTAAAAACCAAAACAGAATTATATTAATCCTCAACCCTACAACTAAAGAGCATTGGATATATCAAAGATTCTTTGAGGATAAAGGAATACAAGAGGGAACTAATACAGAGAAAGACAACACTACCTACATACACACTACCTATCAAGACAACTTAGAAAACCTAAGTAAGTCATTCTTAAAGCAGATAGACGATTTAAAAATAAGGAGACCACTAAAATACAAACACGCTATAATGGGTGGATGGTTAGATAAAGCTGAGGGTGTTATATTTAATAATTGGAAGATAGGAGAGTTCAAAAGAGTAGGTGTTAGTGTATGGGGTCAAGACTACGGATTCTCTAACGATCCTACAACCTTAATAGAAACTAATATAGACACTTCTAACAAACGAATATATCTTAAGGAATGTTATTACTTACCAAGCCTAACAACAAGCCAAATAACACGCTTAAATGAACAACACGCTAAAGGTGGTTTAATAATAGCTGATAGTGCAGAGCCTCGACTAATAAGCGAGATAAGATCAAAAGGCTGTAATGTAAAGCCAAGTGTAAAAGGTCAGGGTAGTGTAACCTACGGAATATCATTATTACAAGACTATGATCTAATAATAAGCGAGGATAGTATAAATCTTGTTAAAGAACTAAACAACTACTCTTGGTTAGAAAGAAAGTCTAACACACCTATAGATAAGTTTAATCATTTAATAGATGCAGTAAGATACGCTGTGAGCTTTCAGTTAAAGAATCCCAATAGAGGTAAATACACAATAAGTTAGTTTCTAAAACTTTTTTTTCTTACGTTATATATATATGAAAGTAGAGGTTTATATTCCTGATACTCTAAGCGAGATCACATTAGACAAATACCAAAGGTATCTAAAGATACAAGAGGAGAACACAGACGAGAACTTCTTAGCTATTAAATTGATAGAAATATTTTGTGGACTAAGAGGCGATACAATAATGTCTATGAAAGCTAAAAGCATCAAAGATATAACACTTATACTTACAGAGATGTTTAATGAGAAACCTCAGCTTGTAAAAGAGTTTAAACTAAATGGTAAGACTTATGGCTTTATACCTAAGTTAGAAGATATGAGTTTTGGAGAGTACATTGACTTAGATACCTACATAGGAGATATGGACAACATACACAGAGCTATGAATGTTTTATATAGACCTATCAAACAAAAGTATCAAGACAAATATTTAATAGAGGACTATACAGGAGATGATCCTGAGAAGATGAAACAAATGCCAATGGATGCTGTATTAAGTTCCATACTTTTTTTTTACAATTTAGGGATGGACTTGTCGAAAACTATGCTGAACTCTTTGGAGGACAACAAGGAAATCAACTTAGCTCAGTATCTAACTTCGGAAGAAAATGGGGATGGTATCAATCACTTTTCGGACTCTCTCAGGGAGATATTAGAAGATTTGAGGATATCACTAAACTAAACATACACACCTGTCTTTACGCTTTAAGTTTTATGAAAGAGAAAGCAGAGGTAGAATCAAAGAATATAAAAAGTAAATTCAATAGATGAGCAATCAAGGAGTAAGAGGCTATTACCAAATCACACAAACTATAAAGACTAATCTGTTAGCAGATGAGAATGTCAATACTGTAACAACAGGCGATATATTTGACATAGACCTATCTAAACAAACAATCTTTCCTTTAAGTCATATAATAGTAAACAACGTAACCATACAAGAACAAGTCCTCAACTTTAACATAACAGTAATGTCTATGGATATCGTAGATCAATCTAAAGAAGAAACAACAGACGTGTTTGTAGGCAACAACAACGAACAAGATATTTTAAACACACAATTAGCTGTAGCAAATAAATTAGTAGGGCTATTAAGCAAAGGAGATTTATATAGAGATAAATACCAAATGGATGGAGATGCTTCTTGTGAGTTCTTCTATGAAAGGTTTGAAAATCAAATGGCAGGTGTAGCTTGTACGTTTAATGTATTAATAAGTAATGACATTAATGTATGCAGTTAAAAAAAGTAAAAAGAGAATTAAACAGATTTGCTAAGTATGTTATACAACAAGCAAGAACTAATCTTACAAGAAAGAAAAAAAACTCTACTAAGAAATTGTATGACAGTTTACAATATAGTTTAAATGAAACTCCTGATGCTACTACATTAGCTTTCTTTATGGAGGACTATGGATGGTATCAAGACAAAGGTGTAAGTGGTAAAAAAAGAAAGTTTGCTACCCCATTTAGTTTTAAATCAAAGATGCCTCCTGCCTCTGCTTTTAGTCAATGGGTAATTAGAAAAGGAATTAAAGGAATAAGAAACAAACAAGGAAAATTTGTTAAACGTAAAAGTTTGCAATTTATGATGGCAAGAAGCGTGTTTTATTATGGTATTAAACCAAGTATGTTTTTTACTAAACCTTTTGAAAGAGCCTATGACAAGCTAAAGTTTGATTTACCAAAAAAATTAGCAGAAGATACAGACAAGAATTTTGAATTTTTATTTAACGTAGAAGACTAATGGCAAACATATTATTAAGAAGTCCGTACTTTGTAACGATTACAACAGCATCGCATTTATCAGCTAAGATGCAACTTACAATAGATGGTACACTTAGATACACAATACTAAAGAACGCAACAAGCAATAGAACACTGTTTGAGATAGCAACTCTTGCTAAAGACTATTACACAGAAAGTTATGGAGGTAGTACAGGATCAACTTTTGATACAGTAGCAATATCTTATGTTATTACAACATATACAGGGTTAAACGGAACAGGTACAGGCACAGCTCAAAGTGCAGTAACACACACAGGTTTTTACGGATATTCTTTTTTTGCTAATGGTAAATCAGCTAATGAAATAGACCCTGATGATTACGAACTTACAAACACAGGAGAAACAAGAATAATATACCTACCTGAAAATACAGCTTCGTTTGCTTGGGATATGAACTCAGGAACAAAAGATAAAACAACAATAAGCACCTCAGCAACAAGCGTTACCTCAGCATCAGGTCAATACACTTGGACAATAAAAAGGATATGTAATCCTAAATACGGTTTTGTTCAAATGAGGTTTATAAACAGAAATGGTGCGCCACAAGACTTTCATTTCTTTTTAAAGTCAGTAGAAAGCGTAAACACTAAAAGCGAAACATTCAAACGTAATATATTCGATTTTGCAACATCTGAATATGACCCTAAAAAACATCAGAACACAGTATTTAACAAATCAGGTAAAAGAAGATACATATTAAACACAGAATATTTAGTTGAGGATTATAATGCTGTTATTGAGGATATATTATTAAGCGAATATGTATGGATTAAATACACATCATCAGAGGGTAGTAGAACAAGGCCTGTTATTGTTAACACAAGTTCTCTTACTAAAAAGACATCTGTAAACGATAAGTTAGTTCAATACACATTAGAAGTAGAAGAAGCAAATGATATTATTGATAATGTAGTATGAAGCGTGAGTTACAATTATATATACAAGATACAAGAGTTGATTTATTTAAAGACGAAACAGTTAGTCTTACAGATACAATCCAAAATGTCCGTGATATTGCTAAAATCTTCACAACTTTTACAAAGACTTTTACGCTTCCTGCATCACAGGTAAACAACAAACTATTTAAGCATTACTACAACTTTGACATATTAGATACAACTTTAACTAAAAGTGCTTTTGATGCTCGTGTAAAAGTATCAGCAAGAATTGAGCTTAACCTTGTTCCTTTCAAAGATGGTAAAATAAAGTTAGAGGGTGTTGATATGAAAAACAATCAACCCTATGCTTATAGAGTTACATTCTTTGGCAATACAGTTGATCTTAAAGACATAATAGGAGAGGATAAACTAAACGTGCTTTCGTCTCTTGATTCTTTAAAAAAAGACTTTAATGCGAGTAATATAAAAACATACTTAGAAACAAATCCTGCAAGTAGTGATATTATAGTGCCACTTATAACACACACTCAAAGATTGTTTTATAATAGCAGTAGTTCAGCACACACAGACGACACAGGAAACTTATATTATCATACAGGTAGTAGCCACGATCACGGAGTAAGATGGGATAACTTAAAATACGCTATAAGAGTACACAACATCATAGAAGCTATTGAAACGAAATACGGATTAACATTCTCAAGTGATTTTTTTACAGAGACAAGCAACGATCAATACTCTAAGTTGTTTATGTGGTTACACAGAAAAAAAGGTGTTGTAGAAACAGGAGGTCAAATAGCTAACTTTCCAAGTATTGTAGATGGGTGGAGTACAGGTGTAGGAACATCAAGCTATACTCAAATGGTAACGACTACAACCCTCAGACTAACTGAGGATGCAGAAACATTTGGAACTGCTTTTACTTTATTATTGTTGAATCCTACAGGTACTTATGATATACTTATAGAAAAAGACGGTGTTAGTTACTATTCTGAAAACGGTATATCATCAACTAAAACCATAAACTTATTTTCGTTAAATGGTGGGGTTGCACAAGCAGGAGACTATACAGTAACAATTACAGTTACCTCATCAGTATCTTTTCAGTCTATAAATTGGTCAATAACTACAAACGAATTTGGAACAGTTATTACAGATCAATTTAATACAGGTAGTTATACAGCTTCAGCCACATTCGAGTTTGTAATTACAAGTCAAATGCCTGAAATGAAAGTAATAGACTTTTTATCAGGAATATTTAAAATGTTTAATCTTACAGCATTTGTAAACAACTCAGGCACAATAGTAGTTAAAACATTAGATAGTTTTTATACAGGTGGCACATCATACGACATAACAGAATATGTTGATATAGAACAAGGACAAGTTAACGTAGCTTTACCATTTAAAGAAATAAGTTTTGGCTATGGAGATACAGACAGCTTTTTCTCTGCTATACATAATCAGTTATTTAATAAAGAGTGGGGTACAGTTGACTATAATGATAACGAGTCTTTAGATGGTGGATTGTATAAAATAGAAATTCCATTTGGACATATGAAGTTTGAAAAACTTATTGATATTAATGGCTCAAACGAAACAGATACACAATGGGGTTGGAGTGTAGACGATAATCAAGACTCTTATATAGGTAAGCCTGTTTTATTTTATCCTGTATATACGTCTGTAGGCAGTAAAACTATAAGTTTTGTAGATGTTTTAAATCCTGAAACAGGTGTGTTTTCAAACAATGTAGAGATTACAGGATCAATAAATATGCCAAGTAATTCTGTAGCATTTGCAACAGCAACAAGCACAGCAAATATAAACTTCTTCAATGAGCTTAACGAGTACGAGCCTACCGAAGATTTTTCAGGCACGTTATTTAAAAATTATTATGAGACGTATATAAAAACAGTATTTAACAGCAAGAATCGATTAACAAAAATAAAAGCAAGACTACCTATGAATATACTTTTAAATTATTCTTTAGCAGATAAATTTAGAATAGAGGGAACAGAATACAGAATAAACAGTATAACAACAAACCTAACAACAGGCGAAGCAGATATAGAACTATTAAACGTATTATGATAAAAAACATATTAGAGATGCTACCCTATGTAAAGGGAGGATCAGAACTTATAGATATAGCAAAGGGTAAATACAAATACCCTGAATCATTTAAGGAAACATTTAAAACTATAAAGGAATGGCACAAAAATTAATAATGGAGTTAGAAACTCGGACTGACAAGGCTGAGAAAAATATAAACACCATAAATAAAGACATAGAAACGCTTAACAAAAACGTAAAAAAAACAGAAAAGGGTTTTGAGGGTGTAGAGAAAGCAACTAAAGACACAGCTAAAGGTGTTCGTAAAATAGGCACAACTTTAAAAGCTATAGGTATTGGTCTTTTACTTGCAGCATTTACAAAACTAAAAGAAGTGTTTGAAGAAAATCAAAAAGTAGCAGATGCTTTTAACACAACTTTTAATTTCTTGTCTATTGCGTTTAATGACTTCTTTAATTTTTTAGATGCTAACATAGGAACGGTTGTAAGCTACTTTAAAAGTATATTTGAAGACCCTGTTGAATCTGTTAAAAACTTTGGACAAGCAATATTAGACAATCTTATAGAAAGATTTAATTCTTTTAATAAAACTTTAGCTTTAGTTTCAAGTTCTGTAATGAAAGTTTTTAAAGGAGATTTTGCAGGTGCTTTAGAAGATGTAAAAAGCGCAGGTAAAGAAGTGGTAGATGTTTTTACAGGGGTAGACGATTCATTTAATAAAATAGCTGAAGTTGCACCTAAATTAGTTAAAGGTATTACTGATTACGCTAAATCTTCATTTGAGTCTGCAAAAGCACAAACAGAAGCTAACAAGGCAGCAGAAATAGCAGTAGCAAGAAACAGAGTAATATTAGAACAAAAAGATAGAGAAGCTGAATTACTTAGACAAATAAGAGATGATGATTTAAAAACAATAGATGAGAGAATAGAGGCAAACAATAAGTTAGGCGAAGTATTAAAAGAACAAGAAAAACTTATGTTAGCTAATGCAGATGCTTTAATTCTTGCAGCAGAATTACAACTAAAAAAGAATAACAACGATGCAAACCAAATAGCACTCTTAGAGGCTAAGGCAGAAAAAGAAGCTGTACTTGCACAAATAACAGGTTTTAGATCAGAACAGTTAGCAAACCAAAACGCTTTATTGAGAGAAAACATAGAAGTTGAAGAAGAAGTTGCTGAATCTAAATTAAGAATACAAGAGATGGCTGCCGATACAGCTATGAGGGGTTTTCAATTACTTGGTAAAATGGCAGGTAAAAATAGAGCCTTACAAGCAGCAGCAATCATTGGAGAAAATGCAGCAGGTATTGCAAAACAAATAATACAAACAAAAGCAGCAAACACCGCAGTAACAGCAAAATATGCACTATTGCCCGGAGGGTTAGCATTAGCAAAAGCAGAAAAGACACTAAATAATATATCTTTAGGTATCGGTATTGCAGGGTCAGTATTAGCAACCTCTACAGCGTTAAAAGCATTAAAAGCAGGAGGTAGTGTATCTAAGCCAAGTATATCAACAGCAGAGCCAACACCACAAGAACCTGCATTCAATATAGTAGGTCAAAGTACAACAGACCAATTAGCAGATGTTATAGCAGGTCAAACAGGACAGCCTGTAAGAGCTTTTGTAGTTTCTAATGATGTAAGCACAGCACAAGAACTTGATAGAAATATTATACAAGGAGCAAGTATAGGATAAACAAAAAAATAATTTAATACGTTATACATATATGAGAATAGTTGAATTGATATTAGGCGATGATGAGTTTACAGGTATTGAGGCTATTTCAGTAGTTGAGAATCCTGCAATCGAAGAAGATTTTATAGCACTTAAAAACGAAGAAATAAAGTTAGCAGAGGTTAACAACGAAAAGCGTATTTTAATGGGTGCATTATTAATTCCTAACAAGCCAATCTATCGTAGAAAAGGCGAAGAAGAATATTACATATATTTCTCTAAAAAGACTGTAGAAAAAGCATCACAGCTTTATTTAATGAATGGCAATCAGTCTAAAGCAACACTCGAACACCAATACACAATAAACGGACTAACTTTAGTAGAATCTTGGTTAGTAGAAGATGAGGTACACGACAAATCAAGAAAGTATGGTTTAAATGTTCCTGTAGGTACTTGGATGGGTGCAGTAAAAGTAAACAACAACCAAATATGGGATGAGTTTGTGAAAACAGGTAAAGTTAAAGGCTTTAGTATTGAGGGTTACTTTGCAGACAAGATGGAAAGACCTAAAGAGCCTGTAAATGACTTTTCTGACTTAGAAGAAGCAGAAGCAAGTGAGATGCTGTCTTATATAAGATCAATAGTCAAAGAGGACAAGCGTTTAAAGGGTGGTAAGAGGAGAGAACTCGAATCATATAGCGATTACCCTGACGGAGTTAAAAACAACGCTAAGAAAGGCTTAGAGCTAAACAAAAAAGTAAACAATAAATGCGCTACACAAGTAGGAAAAGTAAGAGCTACACAATTAGCACAAGGAAAACCAATCTCAAAAGAAACTATTAAGAGAATGTACTCTTATTTAAGTAGAGCAGAAGAATATTACGATGAGGGAGATTCTAAAGCCTGTGGTACTATTTCTTTTTTACTATGGGGTGGTTTAGCAGGTAAGAGATGGTCAGAAAGTAAACTTAAAGAATTAGGAGAAATAGACTTAGCTTCTATGGTAGTCAACGAAGATTTTGCGATCATAGATGATAGATTAGCATACGCTACAGAAGAAAAAGCATTAGAAGCTGCAAAGAATATAGGTTGTGATAAATACCACACACACGACTTTGAGGGTAAAACTTGGTATATGCCTTGTGAGGAGCATAATTTAAAAGCACCTTGTCAAGCAGGATATGAGCAATACGGAATGAAAATGAAAAATGGAAGATTAGTACCTAATTGTATTCCCATTAAGTAATGCCAAGAAAAGTAGTAAGTGTATATATAAAACCTAAACGTAAATCACATCCACACAGCAAAAATGCGAGTGTAGGACAAAATAAATATAAAAAACCTTATAAAGGTCAAGGCAGATGAAAAAATTTGAAACACCAAGTAAGACAAGTCCAAGAGGAGGACGTAGAGGTTGTTTATGTAAAGATGAAACCTATTCAGTAAAGTGCTGTAAGGGTAATATAATAAATCAAGGAATCGGTAAAATATAAGTTATGAGTAAAAAAGCAATGGCTAAGATAGTCGAAATAAACAAACAAGAATTATCTACAGAAAAAGTAGAGTTAGCTTTAGTTGATGATTTGAAAGATTCAATACTGCGAGGAAGAAACATTGAAAAAAATATAAAAAGTGTTTTATCAGGATATAATGGATTGTTAAGAGCAGCACGTAATTTTAAAGCTGATTATGCTACATTAATAAAACAAGCTAAAGAATTAGGAATTGATCCACCTGCACAATTAAAAGGACTTGAAGATATAGCAGATGGTTTTGAAAAAAAAGGACAAGCAATAAAAAGAGCATACGATCTATTTAGATAATATAAAAATGCAAATATAAATTTTAACACGTTATAGTAATATGAAATCAACAGAAATCTTAAACAAAATCAAAACTTTCTTAGGAGAGGAAAAAATTGAGGAACAAGTAGAAGAAACTCAATTAGAAGAATCACAAGAGAAAGTCGAGTTAGCACAAGCTAAACTTGATAATGGTACAGTATTAGAAGCTGAGGCTTTTGAAGCAGGAAACGAAATCTTTATTGTTACTGAAGATGAAAGAGTAGCAATGCCTGTAGGAGAATATATGATGGAAGATGGTCAAATGCTCGTAGTAAGCGAGGAGGGAATCATCGGAGAGATCAAAGCACAGGAAGCAGAAGAAGTAGAGGCTGAAGAAGAAGAAGAAATGGCTTATGTATCAAAAGAAGAATTTGAATCTGCCGTTGAGGAAATCAAAGGTATGATAAACGAGCTAAAGGACAAGAAAGAAGAAATGGCTGAAGTAGAGGAGCAAGTAAAACAAGAACTAAGCGAAACTCCTGCAACTGAGCCTATCACTCACAATCCTGAAGCTAAAGAAAAATTTAAAGTAAAATTTGGTCAAAACAGACCTGAAACTGCTTTAGATAGAGTAATGAAAAAATTAACCAACAATTAAAATTTAAAAAATGCCAAATCCAACAATTACAAGTAGTAGTTATGCAGGAGAGTTTGCAGGTAAATACATTGCTGCATCTTTATTAACAGCAAAGACCTTAGATGATGCTGCGATAACTATTATGCCAAACATTAAGTACAAAGCTGCTATGAAAGTAGGAACATTTACAAACTTAGTAAGAAGTGCTGACTGCGACTTCGATGCAACGACTTCAGGTCTTACACTTGCTGAAAAAGTATTAACACCAACTGAATTACAGGTAAACCTACAGATTTGTAAAAAAGAATTACACGCTGATTGGGAAGCTGCACAAATGGGATATTCTGCATTTGACAACTTACCTCCACTATTCTCTGATTTTGTAATCGCAAGAGTAGCTGCTGAGGTAGCAAGTGCAACTGAAACTTCTATATGGGCAGGTCAAGCAGCAGAGGGAAACTTTAACGGTTTTGTAAAACTTGCTACAGATGACGGAACTGTAGTAGATGTTGCAAAAGCAACTGTAACTTCTGCAAACGTAGTTGCTCAATTAGGAGCTATTGTAGATGCTATTCCAAGTTCAGTTTACGGAGCAGATGACCTTGTTATTTATGTATCACAAAACATTTACAGAGCTTACATTAGAGCTTTAGGTGGTTTCGGTGCATCAGGTTTAGGAGCTAATGGTTACGACAATAAAGGTAACAACCAATCATTAGGAGGTTTATTCTTTGATGGTATCAAGATTTATCCAACATCAGGCTTTGCAGACAACAATGCAATGGCTGCAAGATCAAGTAACTTATTCTTTGGAACAGGTCTATTAAACGACAGAAATGAAGTAAAAGTAATTGATATGTCAGATATCGATGGATCACAAAACGTAAGAGTAGTAATGAGATATACAGCAGGATGCCAAATTGGTGTTGGTGCTGATGTAGTTCTTTATTCTTAATATTTTAACTAACATATAAGAGGGTGGGTAGTAGTCTGCCTACCCTTTTTTAATACTAATAATTATGGCTTGTACATTAACAACAGGTAGAAAAGTCCCTTGTAAATCGGCAGTAGGTGGTCTTAAGACTGTTTACTTTGCAGATTATGGTACTCTTGGTGTTGCTACGATTGTAGGAGGAGAAGTAACTGCTTTAGCAGGAAGTCCTGCTTTATTTCAGTTTGATATAAAAGGCAATTCTTCTTTAGAAACTGCAATCAACAGCTCAAGAGAAAACGGAACTACATTCTACGAATCAACATTAAACTTGACACTTACGTTTCTTGAAAAAGCAACACAGGAAGAACTAAAATTAATCGCACACGCAAGACCACACGTTTTTGTAGAAGATTATAATGGTAATTACTTTGTGATGGGATTAGAACACGGAGCTGAGGTTACAGGTGGATCGATTGTGAGTGGAGCTGCTATGGGAGACCTAAGTGGATTTACCTTAACAATGGTTGCACAAGAAACTGCGCCTCCATACTTTATTACAGGATCAGTTGTAACAGGAGATGCAAGTGCAACACAAATAACACCGAATTAAAAATAATTTTTGTATATTTATAAAAGTTTTCATCAATTATATTTAGTTTTTTGAATTAAGGGGGAGTTTTCGGACTCCTCTTTTTTTATACACAAAATTTAAAGTTTGTACGTTATATAAGTATGATACACTTAACGACATCTGCATCAGCTCAAACTTTAAAAGTAATACCAAGAAGTTATGCAAGTTCTGTTAGTATGATTCTAAGAGACGATTCAACAAACACCTCAACGACATACACAATAAGCACAACAACAGACAAAAACTATTTAGTGTTATCACAAGCATTAAGTCCTGTACTTGTAGAGGGTAGATTCTACGACCTCACATTAAAAGAGGGAAGTAATGTAATATATAAGGATAAAGTTTTTTGTACAAATCAAACTATTTCAAGTTATTCAGTAAATAATGCAGAATATACTGTACCAACAGGAAACGATGTCTATGATAATGATTATATTGTAATATGAAAAATAAATCAGATTTAAGTATAGTAAATTTAAGCACTTACACTTCTCCACAAGTAAAAGAGGTTAGTGGTAAGAACTTTATTGAGTATGGTAGTGATAACAACTACTTTCAATATTTGATAGACAGATACAACGGAAGTCCTACAAATAACGCTATTATAAACGGTGTTAGCGAGATGATCTACGGAAAAGGCTTAGATGCTACCAACTCAAATAAAAAGCCTAATGAGTATGCTCAAATGAAAGCATTATTCAACAAGGATTGTGTAAGAAAACTATGCTATGATCTAAAATTAATGGGTCAATGTGCAATACAAGTCATTTATTCTAAAGACAGAAGTAGAATTGTACAATTAGAACACATACCTATTGAAACACTAAGGGCAGAAAAGTGTAACGAAAAAGGAGATATTGAGGGTTACTATTATTTTAGTGATTGGTCAAAGTACAAGCGAGGAAACGAATTAAGAAGAATACCTGCATTCGGAACTTCTAAAGAGGGATTAGAAATACTTTACATTAAACCTTATAGAGCAGGTTTTAAGTATTATAGTCCTGTAGATTATCAAGGTGGAACACAATACGCTGAATTAGAGGAGGAGATATCCAACTACCATTTAAACAACATACTAAACGGACTTGCACCAAGTATGCTAATTAACTTCAATAATGGTACTCCTGATCCTGAGCAAAGAGAAATGATAGAAAGACGTATCTACGAAAAATTTAGTGGCTCAAGTAATGCAGGTAAATTTATTTTAGCTTTTAACGATAATTCAGAAACAGCAGCAACAATAGACCCTATACAACTTAGTGATGCTCACAATCAATATCAGTTTTTAAGTGATGAAAGTTCTAAAAAGATTATGGTAGCTCACAGGGTTGTAAGTCCTATGTTATTTGGTATTAAGGATAGTACAGGTCTTGGTAATAATGCTGACGAATTAAAAACAGCTTCTATCTTATTTGACAACTTAGTAATTAAAGGCTTTCAAGGGCTTTTAATAGATGCTTTTGACCAAATACTTGCGTACAACGATATCTCTTTGCATTTGTACTTTAAAACGCTTCAGCCACTTGAATTTACAGACTTAGAGAACGTAGAAGACGAAGAAACTAAGGAAGAAGAAACAGGAGTTAAATTAAGCAAAGACAACCCTATAGATAATGAGATCGCTGATGAATTAATAAGTTTAGGTCAAAGCGAAGAGGATTTGTTAAAAGAATATGACATTGTAGATGAGTCTGAAGTTAATTATGACTTTGAAGATGAAATGGATGAGGTTGTAGAAGATTTAAACAAAACAGAATTAGCAAGAGTAGGTAAAGCAACACCTTATAGAGAAAGTGAACAAGATGGTAAATCTAAACAAGAATCACAAAAAGGTGTAACATTCCTCGTTAGATATATATACAGTCCTGCAAGAGTTAAACCAACTTCAAGAGAGTTTTGTAAGAAAATGGTAGCAGCAAATAAAGTATATCGTAAAGAAGATATTATGGCTATGAGTAAAAAGGCTGTAAATGCAGGGTTTGGAAAAAGTGGAGCAGCAACATATTCTATATGGCTTTACAAAGGTGGAGCAAGATGCCAACACAAATGGTTTAGAAAGACTTATGCAAAAAAAGGTGGTAATGGGTTAGGTACAGAAATAACAAGCTCAGAAGCTAAGAGTAAAGGTTTTAAAGCACCTAAAAATGCTCAAAAAGTACCTGTAGCACCAAAGGATATGCCTTACAAAGGATATACAGCATCATACGCTAAGAAAATAGGAATAAGTAGATAATTATGGCAACAGTATTATTCATATCGAGAACAGATTTAGTCAAGAACAGTATTATTGATGGTAATGTTGATACAGATAAATTTATACAGTTTATTAAGTTAGCGCAACAAATCGAAATAAGAAACTACTTAGGAACTAAACTATATGACAAAATAGGTGCAGACATTGCAGGATCAGGTTTGTCAGGAAACTATGAAACCTTAGTAAATGAATATGTACAGCCTATGTTAATTTGGTTTGCACAAGCAGAGTATATTCCTTATGCAGCTTATCAGATCAAGAACGGAGGAGTGTTTAAGCACACAAGCGAAAACTCAGAATCAGTTTCTAAGAATGAGGTTGACTTTTTAGTAAACAAAGCAAGAAATACAGCAGAGTATTATACTCAAAGGTTTTTAGATTACATCAACAACAACAGTAGTTTATTTCCTGAGTATAATCAGAACACAGGAGGAGACGTATTTCC
>Ga0181415_1000074_pt1 | contig 24932 bp, 27 predicted proteins | sample 38SPOviralmetaG_FD_130140 | JGI IMG/M metagenome (GOLD analysis project Ga0181415, IMG submission 130140) | Marine viral communities from the oligotrophic San Pedro Time Series (SPOT) site, San Pedro Channel, CA, USA - 38 SPOT_SRF_2012-12-11 | ecosystem: Environmental > Aquatic > Marine > Strait...
AACTTTTTAAAGCTAAATAAACTAAATTTTTAGAAACACCGTTTGTGTGGTGAGTATCTTTTTGTTTAGTAATATGATGTACATAAGTCCATATATGATCAAAATGTTGACCTACCATATTAATAAACAGTTTATACTGGTCATTATTAGGATTATCTGATATATGTCTGGGTATTAAGTTTGTTAAATTATGTGGGTTTTGTCTATCAAATAAAGAAGCTGATAATAATTGCCCACCATATAAACTTGCATTTTCTATATCACTTCCTAACCAATCTTTTGCTGCTGATGATGTTATGTGTGCTAGTGTATATGGTGATATAGTATTTGTTTTAGGCCAAGAATAGGCGCCTGATTCAAAATATAAAAAACGTTCATATCCATCAAATCCCTTAATTAAGTTTGTTTTCTTATTACTTACAACCTTTTTATTAGATAAAACAGCGGCACTAGCAGAAGTAGGGCCTATAATTAAATTTATATCTTTTATTTGATTATCATATAATTCTATTAAACTTAATTTATATTTAAAATTTCTTAACCTCTCAGTAGCACTACCAAAATGTATAAAATTTTCAAAATGGTAAGGTACTTCTAAAGAAGATGTATCTTGTGATCTAATATAATCATATTGTATGTTAGGTACTTCACTATTTTCTAGTTGTTGTAATAAATGCTGGTATGAGGATGTTAAAGAATATTCTAGGGCACTATCAAAACTTTTAAATTGTGAAGGTACACTGTTTAATAATCTAGTATCTATATTATAGTTGGGGCCTTGTAGTTGTACACTTGTATCTCTAGGAAGAGGTTCCCCTAAATCTACATCCATAGAAATAGGATCTGTTATTTCTAGAGCTATTCTAAATTTATCCCCTACAGATAATTCTGGGTCTAGAGGTTCAAATAACTTTATTAATGCTTCAGATCGAATATTACTAACTGCTAAGTTTATAGCTAATTCGTTTTTATTTCTATCGAAGTTTAATACAAAATCTTTATAGAATACTGCATCTTCTAACCTACTAACAAGTATATTTAATTGTGTTTTTACAGTATCATCATCATTATAAGCTATTTTTAATTCTCTTCTTGAAGGAGATATTTCTTTAATACTAAAAATCCTATTAAAACTATTAAGGATTTGTTTCTTATGAATATTTAAAATTAATTTATATTGTCCAGAAGTATAATTTAAATCATTTAAAACTTCTACAGGATTAACTATTATATTACTTGTCTTACCATATGAATCTGGGTTAGTAGGGATTTGATAATCTTGGAAGTCATTTATAGATTGTAGTAGTTGACCTTTAAGGTTATAAATATGTGCTTCTACATAATCTTCTTCTGATCCAAATTTTCTTCCTATTACCCTATTAGCTGTGTCTCCTAAAAGATTAGATTCTATTCTTTCTATAGTATCATATTCACCTCTAGATATAGCTCCTGATCCTCCTTGTGAAAGTAACTCAGCATTTTTTGAATTTTGTTTAATAATATTTTTAGCTACTTCAATAGGATCAGCTGTTTTAGGGATATTGATTTTACCAGTATTTATCTGTTCTACAATTTTATTTATATCTTTTGTAGATGGTTGATTGGTTTTTATCCTTTTACCTTTTTGTGATATTTTATTCTTAAATGACTTCATTTATTATGAAAATCTTACGTTTCGTTCTTTATAATATGTTCCTACTATATCTTCTAGATCGCCTTTTCCTTTTTCCCACCCATTAAATTGTTGAGTATTAGATCTTTGAGATGCAAAATCTCCTTCTGATAGATTATCATATAATTCTGATAGTCCTTCAATAGATATTTCATCTCCACTTTCTATTCTTTGATAAATTATTTTATAAGCTGCTAATTTTCTTCTTGCATCATTTAATTCTTCTCTTGCTTCTTCTCTTAATCCCCTTGAACGATCTTTTTCTGGACCATCTGGAAGAGTATTTAAATCATTACTGTATTTAAAGAACTGGTTTTCCATATTTCTTTCTAAATCCCAAGCTTGTGTTATTTCATTTTCTAATTGTACTTTGTATTCTTTTACACTATTATATAAGTCTGGATTTGCTCTAAAATCGGAAGGATCCAACATTACAGCTATTGATTTAGGTCTTAAAGGCAAACCTCCTCCTAAATCTTCTTTATCAAAAGAAGGACCATTATCAATTTGATTAATAATATCTCTTGGTACTGCTTTAACTATATTCATTTCATAGTCGTCATCATCTTCTTTAAAACCTAAAGCTAATTTTAAAGCTGCATAAACACTACCTGGTCTACCCCCTACTATAGGGCGTTTTTTACCTTTATCCATATAGAAATAAGAGCCTCCTTTATCTATAGATATAATTGTTCCATTTTTGTAGAATGGATGCTCTTCTGGATTTTCTAACTCATCAATTCTTTCTTGTAGTTCATCTATTTGATCTTCTAATTTTTCAATTTCAACATCTTTTTGAGCAAATATATTTAAATATTCTCCGCTTTTTTCTAATATAGCACGATGTGATTTTTCTTCACCTTCATCAGGTATATCAAAAAACAATTCATCATAATCTTTAAAAAAATTATCAATATTTTTTTTAGGATCAGATTTATTAATTTCTGAAAAGCTTAAGTCTAAATTATTTCTAAAACCATCTGAACCATATAGTTTTTTTTCAATAATAATATTTTGATTATTATTAGGTGTTAAAACTTTAGGTAAGTTTTCAGGAATTTGAATTTTTTCTGTATTATATATGTCTGCCATTATCTAACTACTTTAAATGAATAATCTTCATCATATATATTAATTCCATCATTATTATCTACTCTAAATTGTAACTTATAATAACGTTCTGGTTGTAAACCTTCCATAAATAAATCAAAAAACATACCATCACTATCTGCACTTATTTTTGTAAATTTAGTATCAAAAGGAATTATTACCTCATCTGTTTCTGCGTCTCTAACACTGTAGTAACTTGTTTCGGGTAAATATTGTATGTTTAAATAATTTGAACTTGTTACAAAAGTCCTGTCTGGGTATCTTTTTCTTGTTGTTAATCTAAAACGATGTTTTGATTTTCTTTGAAATTCAGATTTATTATCATATAAAGATAAAAATATATCTCCACTATTTAATACAGTACCTCCACTTGTAGAATATACTGCGTCTTGCCATTTAAATGTTAGTTTTGGTGGATAAATTGTATGAGTGTCTGTTGAAAAATATTGCATTTCACCCGTACTACTTGATGTATCTGTTTCTACAGAATCAGGTTGTTTAATTATAAATCCATGGTTTTCTATACCATTAGGATAAGTAGTTCCTGCAAATAAACTTGCTGAGAATTTTTGAATTATGTCTGTTACATTAAAACTAGTATCTAATTTATCCCCATTTTTAAATTGTTGGGTTGCTTGATATCCTACTCCTTTGTACCAAACCCCTCCTCCTTCTGTTATACCACTTGCTATTATTGAACCTGATGTTCCACTATTAAAAGGTGTTGTTGTTGTGCTTGTTGCTCCTTGTACTGAAAAATTTCCTATAGAAGAAGTAAATACAGCTTGGTTATTTCCTGCTACGGAACTTGTTGTTACAGTTACGTTAGTTCCTAAAGATGATCCAGATAAAATTAATGTATTAGTTGATTCGTTAAATGAAGCTGTTACATTATTTAAAGATGAAGATAAATTTATAACGTTTGCTAAATTATTTCCAAATGCTGTTATTGATGAACTTATTTCTACAAAAAATTCTGAGTCATTGTTATCAAATAATGAGGCAGATATAACAGGTACATAATCTACACCATTAATAGTTAATTCCATTTGCGATCCTAAGGGTAATGTATTTATATTAATAGATGAAGAACCAAAAGTTAATCCTGTTGTTATTACTGAACCTGTTAGCCATTGTGTTTTTGTTATATCATTATCTCTAAAAATCCAAGAACACCCATTTGAACTTGTTGGTAGATTTGAAAATCTTCCTGAGCCTTCATGCCATGATTGTGATATAGCATATGCCTCCAAATTTATAACATTTGCTAAATTTTTATGTTGTGCTGTGAATAATTCTAAAGATACATTAACAAAATTATTTAAAGCAGTAGTATTACTTACACTAAAAAAAGCAGGTCCATTTGCCATTTTATCTGTGATTATCTCTTTAATTTCTTCACTTTTGAATTGTATAAGTACTCTTGAAGGATAATATCTTTGATCAGAATTACCTTTTTCTTTTACAATTTCTAAAATTTCATCCCCACCTGTATTTAGTTTTTTTCTATCAGGGTGACTATAAATTGTAGCGTCTTTTTCAGGAAATATAGAATAGTATGCCATTTTAGTATGTTATTACTCGTCCTTTAATATCAATATCTGGATATTTTATTTCAAATATACTAGGATCTAATGAAGGGTAAATAACACCACTTCTTGTAGCACCTATTATATCATATTTAAATTTTGAATATCCTTTATCTTCACTACTTATATTATTTACTTCAAATTTTTGTACTGAGATTACTCCCTTTACATTACTAATAAGATTCATTGCTTCATTTATTATAAGTGGTTGGTTAATTTGCCATTTATCTATATCAAAATATTCTTTTAACTCTGATATACACTCTAATAAAACTTCTTGGTTATTATATGATTTAAATGTTGTAATTTCAAAATCAATCCCAATATTAATAATATATCCATCTTTAATATTAACAGCATCTGTTAGCATTCTATGATGTTCTAAGTAAGTTGATAAATTTGTTTTTGTTGCTGTGTTTAAATTTTTTAAATTTTGGTTACCATCATATCCTAAAACATGTAAATTTAATGCTAAAGGATTAGGTATTCTATTAGCCTCTGAGGTATATGGTGTTAATTGATCATCTTGAGTTATATATGCTTTTGCTATTTTACCAAAACGAGAAGGCATAGAATATGTTCTTACAATGTAATCTTCCTTAGTTACTGTTCTTTGCTGAGCTGAAAAAGCAGCCATTGTATTCATTCTAACTTCTTCATTTGAGTCACCACTACCACCCCCAGTTGAAGCTTCTGGGTTAGTCACAACGATTGATTCTCTAATAAAATTAGCTGTTCCTAATACTAAATTAGGTTTTTGAGTTAAATTTAAAGTTTCATTTGCTGTTATTGTATTAGCGGGGACGTTTGATGCTATACCACCTCCTACTAAATAATTAACTGTTAAAGTTGTATTTGAAGGTGCTTCTCCGTATGTTTGGGTATATAAAAAATTAGAAGGATCAAAAGCTAAATTTAACTTACTACTTCCGTCTTTAAGGCCTAATCCTATATTATCAGGGTTAGGGATAATTTGTTCATCATCTTTATCTGAAGTACCAGCACCAAAAGATATTTGTAAAGTTCCATCTGATAAAAATCTAGATATAAATCTTTTTGAAGCTTTTTTTAGTTTTAATAAATATGGTGTTTGGTTATTATATTGATATAAATCAGGATCGTTTGAAGCTATGTTTTCTATATCATCAAATACAGTATCCTGAGCTAAGTAAGGGACTTCAGTCCATATATTACCATCTGAATCTATTATATTTTCTATTCCTATAATTTGGTTGTCTCTTAAATCTATATTTAGATATTTTTCTGAAATTCCTACAGAAAAATTTTGAGATTTAGGTTGAGCTTGAATTGCTTTTGATCTTTTTTTTAGTAAATAATATTGAGGATTATTATTATTATCTAATTGATATACGCTAACTTCAGTAGGATCTATAGAAGAAGACATTGCAAAATCAACTCTTTCTTCTAATCTAAATACAGGACCTTCTGTTGATTTAAAAGTAGATCCAGGATTTATTTTTAAAGTATAATCATAATCTGGTTGATAAGTTCCATTAGCTAATTTAGAGGGTAATAATTGAAATATATCTAAATTTGTAGCTGAAGTAGTAGTTACTTTGGGTTTATATCCTAAAGCATAAGCTAAATTATATAAATTTTCTTTTTCTTGTGCTAATGTTAAAAAAGTTTCTTGTAATTGTGTGTCAGTATAAAAGGATAAAACATCACCAACGTAGGCTGCCATTTCTAAAAACATCATACCTGGTGATCCCTCACTAAAGTCATTAAATGTATTTGGATAATAAACTTTTGTAAATTCTATTAACTGTTGTTTAAAAGTGTTAAAATCTTTATTTAGATATCTAACATCTTTATCCTGGTTTTTATTTGATGTTTTTGTATAAGCCATTATCTAAAATTAAGTTGTATTGAATCTTCAGTATTATCTATTAAAAATTTATAAGTCAATCTTATATATAAAGTATGTTCATCAGGAACAACTTGTAATACTAAATTAGTTATTTCTATTTCAGGTACATAAAAGGCAGTTTGGTCTTTAATTCTTGTCTCTAATTCATCTTCGTTTATTTGATTTTCAAATAATTTTCTTTTTAAACCAACTCCAAAATTAGGTTCATATACTCTCTCACCTGGTTCTGTTAATAATACATTTATTAAATTTGATTTAACTTGTTCCTGTGTTGTATATGAAGAACGAAAAACAGCAGAAGCATTAAAAGGAAATATAACACCTACTGCTCTACTGTCTTGTAAATCAATAGGGTTTATATTTATTTCTTCTCCTATGTTTTGTGTTACTGCCATTTATTATAATCCTTTTTTCTTATCTATTGCTTTCATTAATGAACTATAATCTCTTGTAACAGCACTTGCTACTTCAGCGGGCATACCTGCTGTATCCATTGGTAATGGGGCTCCTGATGAAAATGGCTCTGATAGACTTACAGGAGCCATAGCTGATTGTGTGTTTGTATCACCTGCTGCTGTTTCATTTAAAAGATCATTTAGGGTACTATCTCCAACAAAATTTTGTTTTTTAAATGGCTTTTTACCCATTATCTTTTCTTTTAAAGAATTTTGTTGTGGAACCTCAACCATTCTTTCCGTGTGTTCTACTATAGATGGTTTAATTTCATCACGTAAATCTTCTTTAAGTGATTTAATTTCTCTACGTAATGCATAATCGATTTCTTCTCTAACTACTCTTCTAATTAGATTTTCAAATGTTTTTGCTTTCATGTTATAAATTAGTGTTTGTTATAAATATAAATAAATTAAACTTTATAGCGTCTATAACCAACCATTTCAAATCTTGCATTAAAGATTTTTTCGATTATTTCTTGTTGGCCTGATAACTGCAAATTAGTTAATATAGAATCATAAAGTTCTGCTAAAGGATCATTGTAATCAAATACATCTTTATCATTTAAGCTACTAAAAGGATCATTACCCATAGATATAGGTGTGTTTAAAGAGTATCCAGGATACTCCATACCTTGTAAAAACTCTTCTGGTGTTTGCCCATTTACAGTATTTTGTGTTTGATTACCATTTCTCCCAGGATTAGAAACAGCACAATTATTTAAAAATAATAAAAATAAAGTTTCAAGCATTTGAATAAGCATTTTAACTAAATTTAATAATGCTACTACTGCTGCTATTCCTTTTAATATTAATGCTAATAGTTCATTTGCTTTATTTCTAGGAAAATCTAAAGCTTTTACAAAAGATTTAGCTATAATTTTTAATATTGATATTTTACCCTCAGCAAATGTTGCAGCTTTATCTGCTAGAATTATAGGACCCGAAGGTGCTGTTGCTGGTGGTGGTATTAAACCTACCCCATTTACTAATATTTTAGCTGCTATTACTATTTTTTGTAATATACTTATTAATATATCTACTGTTGCTATTAATGCTGCTATCTTTGCTATAATAGATAATACTTTATTTACTAGTGCTTGTAGTTTTTCTAATGCTTTTTGAGATTTTTCTAAAGCCTTTTGAACTTTTTTAGCAAAATTTTTTATTTTTTTATAATTTTTTTCAGCTTTATTTACGGCAGATTTAGTACATACTTGAGATGTTGAAAACTTATCTTTTAAAGTATCAGGAGTTGGAAGTTTATTTTTATATTTTAAAACAGACTTTGCCCCTTCATCCTTTAATTTATTTTTTGCTTTTTCAAGTATAACTTGATTTTTTATTAATAATTTTTGAATTGCTGCTTGCATTATTTATCTATTTTCCATACATATTATCTGTGGGTAGTTTAACTCTATCACTTTTAAATAAAGGTATATTATTTCGTATATTTGCTATTTGTTGTTTAGTTACTTCAAATATAGGTACTCCACTAGGTACATTAGGTCCTACAGGAGGAGCTACACAGTAAGGTGGATAAGTGTATTCTAAGGTATATAATAAGTTTTCTAACATTTCTAACATATCATTTAGTATCCTTTCTAAATTATCTCCTAAAACAGCATGTTCAGCTGGGGAATTTTTGTCTCCCTCTAACCCTATATGGATTAAATTAGCGTTAACTACAAAATTACCTTCATCTCCTGTGTCAAAATGAATATGGTTATTAGCGCTAAAAGCCATGTGTTTATTAGAGTAAACTAATAAAGAATCATTTTTAGCATTAAATAATAATCTATCTGAGTTAATTATTACTTGTTTACCTTCATATTCATATGGTTGTATTGGGTTTTCCATATTAAGCTAATCTTGCATTTTTTATATTATTATAATCACCTTGGTATACATCTGAATCATTTGCATATTTTTCTAGATTTGTCTTTTTTGTTTTAAATATATTTTTAGATCCAAATCCTAAATTAGTCATTAATCTTGGCATCCATATTCTTGGACAAGGTTTATTTGCTACCTGATTATGACCCGCTACTTGTATGTTTGGATATCTTGCTACATATGTTTTAATTATATCTACTAAAGTTTTTGCTTGGGCACTTGTCATATTAAAACCTCTAGCTCCCCCCATCCAATTTATTTGAATTCCATTTCCATTATAACCCTTAGCACCATACGCCGTAAAAGTATCATCATATATTTTACAACAATGTCCATTTTTTGTTATCATTATATGATAACCTCCCCTAGATCCTCCTAAAGCTTTAACTCCTCTATCTCCAAACATTTGACCTAATATTGATTCTACAGGAGGTTTAAAAGAACCTGCCGTACAATGTACTACTAAATATTTTTTATTAGAAGCTATAGGGCCTAAATTTTGTTTAACCGTACTCCAAGGAGCTGGAGCCTGAACTGTAGTTATTATTCCTGTTTTTCCTGGTATTTTAACAGGGTAATTCCAAGTATCTCCCCTTTGTGGGGCACCGTTTACTGTATTATATGCTGTTTGTTTTTTTACTTTCCATTGTGCTCTAATTTTTTGCCAATCTGCATTTCCTGTACTATCTGATGGTTCACCACTACTACCAAGATCGATTTCTCCCTCTTCTAATCTTTCAAGTTGACTAACAGCAACATCTTGACCTGATATAACTGGGTTTTCAAATGATTCAAAATCTTCTTCATCAAAATCACCACTCGCAAGTAATTCATCATATAAAGATAATTCATCACCCGTTTCTTCTTCTACTGGTGTAGGGGGTGGTGGAGTATTATCTTGACTTTCAATTTCTTCTTCATTTGTAATAGGATCTGCACTAGATGTAGGTAAACCAGCTATTAAGGCATTTGTTGCTTCTTCTTCATTTGTTGTTGGTTCTGGTTCTGTATATTCTTGTGCTGGTGGTGAGCTTAAAGCTTCTATAGGATCTTCAATTACTGTAGGTTCTGCTCCCCATGACTGCCAATTTAAAGAAGCAGGCACAAATTTATCTAATTTTTGTGTTGATGTTAAGTAAATAGATGATAGATCTCTATTAACATCTTCAACAGTAGGTTCCCACCCTTTACTATCTAATTCATCTGATTGACCATTTCTAATTATAGTAATAGGATCACCTGTTTGACCTGTGGTAGACCAATCATTAGGACCAGGAGCTGTTGCTCCAAATCTTATTGAGTTTCCAAATCTACCTTCTACTATATGATCACCTTCAAACGGTAATAATGGTTTTGTATTTAATTGTTCTTGAAAATAATTACCTAATTCTATTTCAGAATCTAAATCTTGTACTTGTCTAACAAGTCCTCCTACAGCATTTACATAGTCTTTTTGAGTTTTATTTGTATTCGAAGCATCACTATATAAATCAGGATTAGGTAACGCATTATGGTGTGGATGGTTCCAAATATTAATGTTAGGAATATAATAATTTTCTTTATCATCATTTATTATATCTCTACCTAAAGTACTATGTACTAATACTATTTCTCCCTTTAAAGGATAATATTTAGTATTTGCAAATAATGGTTTAGCTATATCATTAGAATTTATTATAGAAGCATTACCTCTATTAAATTCAATTTTTGGATCTTTTACAATATCACTTACTTTTATAAATAAAATAGTACCTAAAGCATCCCAACCCCCAATTTTATCTATGTCAGGAAAATTTAAATCTAATACTACATCAACTACTTTTACGGGTATAAATTGACCAGAATTATTTTTATAATTTGCATTTTGGTTTGTAGTTACTGTAGGCATTTTTATTCTTTAGGTTGTTCTAATTGTTTAGGTTCTTCAACAGTTTTAGCTATTTCTTCAGTTAAATCTTGAAGTTGAGCCATTTCTTCTTCTGTTAGTAATCCACCATCACCTGAATTTGTATTACCCGTAGATAAACGTTGTACAATAGCTGCCATTTTTAATAAAGCGTCATCATTTTTAACGCTAATTTCCATATATTCTTTAATTAATGGAACTACAACGGTAGCATCACCTAATGATTGTACTAAAGGACGTAATTCAGCTATAAGTTGAGCTAGTTGTTTGGCTTTCTTTTTTTGATTACCATGAATTTCCTTTAGTAAATCCGAAAAAGATTTATCATCAAATAATATTTGGTTTAATGGATCCATAATATTTTATTATAAATATGGAAAAAAATTAAATTTTTATGTATCCTGTTTCTGTATATTCATTATAAAGTTTTTTATAAACTTTTTTAAGAGTTTTAGTTACTTTAGTTATAACAGGAGTTTCTACACCAGTCATTTCTCTTATATAAATGTATAGTGCTTTTTTGTTAAATATTTCTAAGTTTTCTCTACGTTTAAATAGTATATTTACTGCGTCACATACTTTTCTATCATGTTCTTTTTTAAACATAATAAACATATTTTTATCAACATACTCAGTAAAATAATCTATAAAATCTTTAATTTCTTGTTTACGTTCGTCCCTTCCTAATTGACGTAATACTCCTTCATCTTCATCAGCAGCTAAGGGGTCTGCTTTTGCTTTTTTCTTTTTATAGTTGTTATTATTATATAGTATAAGATAATTTTTACCTACAATAGAAAAATAACTAAATGCTTTAGTACCTCTTTCTGGCTTCCAATAATCTAATTTTTCTAAGAAAAAGCAACATACTTCATGTTTTAAATCTTCTAATGTTTCAACTTCTGTATAATAAAATTTAAATGTATGGATTAAATTTTCCGCTAACTTATAAAAGGCGTACGCTATACGAGTACGATATATTTCATTTCTTTCTGCTTGGTTAGATGATGCTAAATATTCTTGTATAGCTACATCTACATCTGCTGTAAAATATTGTTTTTTAGATGGTTTTCTACCTCTTTTCTTTTTAACAACTGGTTCGGGAGTAAGAGAACCGGTAGTAGCCGGTTCTTTTTTGGTTTCATTTGACATTTAAGAGTTATTTTAATGTAAATTCGTTAAGTGCTTCTTGTATTTTTTGTACTTCTTTAAAGAAAAAACCGATTTGATCATCAGCATAAAATATACCTTTATCATCTATTTGTTTTAATCTTTTATCACAAGCTTCTATAGCCTCACTTTGTTTAGTAATAAAATCTTCTAATCTTTCATTTCTTAAAATTAAATTTCTAATAATAAAAAAAGAAGCTACTATTACTACTGTTAATATAATGCTAAGTGTTATCATATTTAATCTTTAAAAAACGAATCTATAACATCAATAGTTGCTTTAGATAAGTTTGGATTATTTTCTGTGTTTATTTTTTTAGCCGTTCTTAAAGTTTTATCACCTTTACTAGCATTTTTAGGTTTACTAGATTTAGGTACTGCATTTGTAGCACTATTCCAAATTTCATATTCTATTTGAGCAGCCATATGATCTGCTTGATGCATTAATAATGGTAAATGAGATCTTAATTTAGTTTCTTTCATACTAGACATAAAATAAAACTTATTTGATTCATCATATAAACCATCATGAATTTTAATACCAATAAATTCATTTTGGGTTACTTTACAACCAATTTCTTGTAGTAGAAATAAAGATCGTTCTGGCACTTTCATAGCAGGTATGTCAGTATTAAACTTATATACTTGGCCTAATTTATCAATATGCCATTGTGAATCATTTAGTTGATAATATTCACCTTCTTGTTGACCCATTTTACCCAAATCATGGAATAAAGCAACGAAGTGCATCTCTTCAACAGAGTATGTGGATACGTCTCCACCCATTTTATTCCACGTTTTATATAATTCATTTGCACAATCATATACACGTAAAACATGATCAACATAACCACCAGCAAATGCTGAATGATGCCAATTTTTAGCTGCTGCTGGCATCATCATAAAACGTTCTTTATATTTTTCCATAAATGGAATTAATATATCTGTTCGTTCTTTAGATATATTAGTTTTTATTTCATTTAAATAACGATCCCAATTTGATTGGATTTTTTCTGCTGATAACATATTATAAATTTCGTGTATTTTGAACTCCTCTTGCTCCATAATTACCTGTATTTGATATAGTAATTATATTTTGAAGTTCATCATAGCGGTCTTTTAATTCTCCTTTTTCCATAAAGTAAATCGCATCTGCGTTTTGTCCTCTTTTAATTAAATTTCTTAAAGTAGCTAAAGATTGATCTAATCTTTCCATTGCTCCTTGTAATTGTCTTTCGTAAGCCATATTTATTTATTTTTAGTTGATTTAAACGTACGACCTTTTTTTATACCATCCAAATCATTTTTGCGGGGTTTTGTACGTTTGATTTTTTCTTTTTTAGGATAATAATCCTCTGAGAATTTTTCAATATCTCTAATCTTCATTTGTATATTGTTTATAAAGTTGATTACACCAAATCATATTTTCTTTTAACATTTTTTTACGATCTGGTTTTAAATTAAGGAAGTCTGTTGTTTCAATTAAATAACCTACTGCTGTTATACGGGTAAGGTGTTCTTTTGTTCCATTTTCTTCAATAAGTTTTTTAAGTAATTCAACACTTTTTAAATATTCTTGTTTTTTTAATTCAGCTGCGGATTGTTGTTTTTGTAACTTGTGTTCTTTATCATTGTCATCAAAAAATGACATTATGTTAGTTCCTGAACGGTATATACCCTTTAGGTTATCGGATTTTTCCATCCGTTTTAATGCTTTATCTATATTTTTGGGATCGTATTGATTCATAACCGGGCGACCTTTTCGACCTAAAAACCCCTACAGTTGTAGGATACGTAAAATATTAATATAATCCAAGTTTTTTAACCGAAAATTTTATTAAAATGTAATTTCATAGCTCCTTGAGATGCTCCTATGGTAGCTTTACCTAAAATATCATCATAACTATCAAATTTATTTTTGTCTATGTGCCAAAATCTTATAAAACCACTAATACTCATATCTGCTAAATGACCACCATAACCTGGTTTTCTTGCTAATTTATCACCAATAAATTTTCTAGCTAATTTTTGTGCACCTTCTTCTGCACTACTAAAACCTCCTAAGGCTTTATCAATAAAATCAATATTATTTGAAAATTGACCAAATATAGGAAAAGTTTTAGATAAAGATTTTAAATCTACTTCTTTTAAAGTGTAAACGGATTCAAATGCGTTTTCTAAATCACTACCTGCCCATGATAAAGCATTTATTTGTTTTTGATCTTCTATTTTACCATCAAATACTGATGATAAACCTTTTATACCAAATACTAAATTTAATATTTTTAGATTGTCTCTAAATTTACCAAATCTACCTAAATCTATAACTCCATTAGGTTTACCATAAGCTTTTACTTCTACACCATCTGAACCATCTCCACCAAACCATAAGTCAGGTGCATCATCTCCCCTACCTTCCGCTAATTTACCAGCTGTAGATGAGTTAGAATGATTATATAGCCAATATAAGGATAATTCTCCTTTTCCTACTCCTAATGTTTCTGTTTGGTCTCCTGTTTTCTTTTTAGGTTTAATAGTCCATAATTTTTTCCATATTTCTAAATCATCTGCTTTTACTTGTTCGTCAAAAGTAGATTTAGTAAATTTATATGTGTTTTTAGATTTAGGAATTTCTCCGTCGAAGACAGTAGCTATGAGTTGATCATATTCTGTGTTTGCGCTAGTTGTTTTTGGTTTTTCGTCTTCTTCTTTTAGATATTGAATTATTTCTTCTGAAGGTATATCTAACCCTTTAAGAATTTTTTCTAAAACTAACATGTCAGAAGGGTTACCCAGTGACGGATATCCCTTTTCTGACCTGTAAGACCATTCTAATAATAACTCATCAAGAGTCATAAGTATATTACTTAATAATGTTAGCTAATCTTTGGAATCTTTCTTGAAGGTGTGTAGCTTCTTTAACGTCATCTTTATCGTCTTTTTTAGCTTCGTCTACGTCGTCTTTTTTAGCTTCTTCCATTTTATCGTCATCATCTTTTTTAGCTTCGTCGACCATTTCTTCTTCCATATCAGACATTTCTTCCATTTCAGCTTCGTCCATGTCTCCCATATCGCCATCCATATCTTCAAATTTAGGCTTTAACATATCGTAGATTTTTTTAAGCATTTCCATAGAATCGTCTCCACCTTCAGCGCCTGCATCTACATCATCTGCATCTACATCAACGTCTACTTCTGCTTCGTTAACGTAAGCATCAAGTTCTTCCTTGATCATTGTTTGTAATTCTTTTAAATTCATTTTTTTACTTTTTTAGAGTTATTATTATTGGTTTTGCGTTTATAAGGTTTACGTCCTTTTCTTCTTTTTCCTTTAGCTGCATCTACAACATCTTTTGATTGCTCAACAACGTTTTTAGCTGCATGTTTAACATCTGCTAGTTCTTTTTTCATTTCAGCGATTCTAGCTTTCGCTTCTTTTAATGCTGCTTCTGCTTTTTCATCAATGTCAGTTGAATCCCAAATAGCATTCCACAATCTTTTAAAGTAACTTTTAATTTTATCCATAACGTTTTTTAATTATTTTTTTAATCCAGCCATAAACCCTTCTTGGTAGGCTACCTTTGCAATTTCATAGTACATTTTTACACCTTCAGATCCTTCTTTTAAAGAAACTCCTGCTTCTTTAACAATTTTTAAAAGTTCCATGTGAGTGTCTCTTTCCATCATAGTTTTAGCAACGGCTCTTCTGTCTGCTTTTTCTTTTAAAGAAATTTCTTCTTTTTCTTTTTCAATTTCTTTAACTCTAGCTACGATTTCTTTATTTCTATCTACTAATTCTTTAGACTTTTCTCTGTATTCGTCAGCAGTTAGTTTACCATCTTTATATTTGTTTAAAGCTGGTTGAAGTTTTTCTTTATTTTTTTCTCTTTCTTTTTCTAATTTTTCAATTTCTTTTTCTAAAGCTTTTAATTTTTTATCTTTACCTTTAGCACCTTTAGATGCTTTTTTTTCTGCTTTAGCATCATCATCATCTTTAGCTTCAACTAACATATTTTTTACTTCAGCTTTAATAGCTTCTTTAAGTTTTTCCATTTTATCATTTTTAAACGACTTATCTATTTCTTTCATACCATGTTCTTCTCTATATTCTTTTAACCAAGTCTTAAAAGTAGGCTTACTATCATTATTACGATATTCAGTCATATAATGAACTAAAGCTGAATAATATCCACTATATTCTTCTAGATTTTTAAGTACAGTTTCTGTGCATTTTTCTCTTTCTTCAGGTGTAGATTCTGCTAATCTTGAAACACCTAATGATGTTAATTCAACATCCATACCTTTTCTAAATTCGTATGGGTTTACTCTATCTAAACGTGTACCTACATCAGTTACACCTGTAGAAGGTATTCTTTTTTCTTTTTTAGGAGAATATCCGTAATATTTGTCGTTTGCCATGTCTGTAATGTATTATTCTGTAATAAATATAAGATTATCTTGGAAGCTGGTTATTGTTTAATTATCTGTTTATTATATCGTTTTTCTTCGTGAATTATTGATAGGTTATATAATCCATTTGATAGGTCTGATAAATCTAATCTATTAACATTTTTAGTTTTTATTAATAATTTACCCATCAAATCGTGTACTTCTATTTGTATATCTAATCTTGTTTCTATAGTTAATACATCCTTTGTTGGGTTTGGATAAACAGCGATCCCTAAAGCAGAAACATCAGGTATACTTGTAGGCCATCCTAATTGACAATAATCATACATTGATTGACATGAAGCATCCCAATCTACATTACAACAATAATCATCTACATCAATCACCCAAGCATAACACCCATCATTTAACCAATATGGTATTCCAGGTCCCCCATAACAACCAGCATCATATAAACATGCTGTAGAATCTGTTACGTTTGCTGCTGGATTATAATTATAAGCTGAAACATCTGTACATCCTGTTACTATTGTTATACATGAATTATCATCAAAACAAGCAAATTCGTTATAATTTAATGCTGTTGAATCTGTACAACCAGCAATTAAACAACAACTATTATCATTAGTATTAGCTAAAGGATCGTAATTATAAGCATTTGCATCAGTACACCCATAAATAAATGGTATACAAGATCCGTTGTCTGTGTTAGCTAAAGGGTTATAATTAAACATAGTACTATCTGTGCATCCATAAATAAATGGTATACAACTATTATCGTTTGTGTTAGCTAAAGGATCGTAATTTAATGCTGTTGGGTCAGTACAACCATAAATAAATGGTATACAAGATCCGTTGTCTGTGTTTGCAAGTGGATCATAATTAAACATTGTTGAATCCATACAACCAAAAGCATAAGGAATACAGTTACCTGAAGGTGTATTAGCTGTTGGATCAAAATTAAATTGTGTAGGATCCATACAACCAATAATAACAGGTACACATGAACCATCATCTACATTAGCTGTTGGATCATAATTAAACATTGAAGGGTCAGTACAACCATAAATTGGATAAACACACCCTGAATTAGTATTAGCTGTTGAGTCAAAATTTAAAGCATTTGAATCAGTACATCCTATTATTACTGGAATACATGATCCATCATCTGTGTTAGCATTTATATCATAATTAAATGCCGTTGGATCTGTACATCCTAAAATAGTATAAATACATCCTGAATTTGTATTTGCAGTCGAGTCAAAATTAAGTGCTGTTGGTTCAGTACAACCAATAACTACTGGCACACATGAACCATCATCAGTATTTGCACTTGGTAAATAATTAAATGCTAATGGATCTGTACAACCATAAACATAAGATATACATCCTACATTTGTATTTGCTAATGAATCATAATTCCACGCTGTAGAATCTGTACAACCATAAATATAAGGTATACAAGTGTCAGCTGTATTAGCTGATACATTATAATTCCACATTGTAGGATCCATACATCCATGAATAAATGGTATACAACTACCATCATCCGTATTAGCTAAAGGATCATAATTAAAAGCAGTTATATCTGTACATCCATAGATGTAAGGGATACAACTTCCATCATCAGTATTAGCTAGAGAATTATAATTTAAAGCTGTTGCGTCTGTACACCCTAATAATACTGGAATACAACCTCCATCATCTGTATTTGCTAATGCATTATAATTTAAAGCAGTACTATCAGTACATCCTAATAAAACAGGTATACATGAACCATCGCTAGTATTCGCATTTGAATTGTAGTTAAACGCAGTACTATCAGTACATCCGTATATATATGGAATACAAGAACCATTGTCAGTATTCGCAGAAGAATTATAATTAAACTGTGTATTATCTGTACACCCAAATACTACTGGTACACATGATCCATCATCTGTATTTGCAGAGGCATCATAATTAAAAGCTGCAGCATCTGTACATCCATATATAAATGGTACACATAAACCATTATCAGTGTTAACTCCTGAATCATAATTAAAGGCCAATGTATCTGTACAGCCAAATATAATAGGTACACAACCTCCATTGTCTAAATTAGCTAAAGGATCATAATTAAATTGAGTAGAATCTGTACATCCATTAACTACTAATGTTACACAACTACCATCATCCACATCAGCTATAAATCCCTGAGTATGATACTCTAAATATAAAGGGTTAGTACAACCTGGATCATAAACACATGAACCATCGTCTGTATTTGCGTTAGAATCAAAATTATAAGCTAAAGTATCAATACAACCATAAATGTGAGGTATACAATAATTTCCGCAATTTAATATAGGAGTATAAGTTACACCTGCTTGTATTGGGTTTAACCAAGGATTATTTCCTTTTTGGTAAACTATATTTCCAAAAGGATCAATTAATTTAAATCCACATTGTGTAATGTCTGTGCTATTACCTTGTTGATTAAATATTTCATAAAAAGTTATTTCAATGTGTGTTAATGCACTTACATTAATAGTATAATCTTTCTGCATACCATTAGTTGTAAATGCTCCAATAGATGATCCATTTTGAACTATTCCAATATAAGAACCATCCCAACCGTCTCCACCACCATCAAATACTCTTAAAGTATAATCACAGTTTGGTATAAGATCCATTGCATTAGCATTAGGATCATAATTAAATGCTGTGGAATCAACACATCCTAGGACAGCTAATGTTAAACACATTGACTGATCATTACTAGTAGCTAATGAGTTATATTCTAAGTAAGCTGGATCTTTACACCCATAGTCTGGATTAATAGGTGGGCACTCGTCTAATGTATATGGGTCACTAGTAGTAATGAAACCAAAATTAGCGTTATCACCTTGAGAAGGTATTAAACTAAATATAGTATCACCACAAGCATCTGTAACAACTACTTGACCATCTACACCTCCAAAACATGATCCACACATTCCATCACCATAATCATCCTGAAGATTAAATGTAAATTCAGTACCAATAGGAAGACACAATTTAGTATCTACAGGTACTCCTGTTATTTGATAAAATCCTATCGGAACACTTGCCAATATACCTAATGTATCAGTTGATTCAATTTCCCAACTTATTTCTCCCGCGTATGTATCTGGTATTACAGTAACAGTTATTTCTTGAAATAAAGTGTCAAGACAAGGTGTTTGAGCAGTGTAAATACAACTACCATCATCTAATGCTGCATGTGGGTTATAATTTAATGCTAAACTATCTACACAACCTACACCACAATTTTGGTTTTGTAATGTAAGTGTGTCCATAGAACCATCTAACGTTTCTATTATAAAATAATAATTGCTTGAAGCTTCAGCAGCTCCCGAATTAGTATAACCATAAAAATTATTACCATTCCATATTTGGTATGGTTGATATTGTAAATTATTTAAATCTGTACCTCTATAAAATCCTATAGGAGAACATCCTGGATTAGAAGGTGGAGACCAGCTAATATCAACTTGTCCTTGATTAGGTGCCCATGGAAAGCATTGAATTGAACCTTGAAGATTTTGTATACCTGTACATGGAGGGTAAATACAAGTACTGTCGTTTATCATTGCTAATGAATCATAATTTAAAGCTAATGTGTCAGTACATCCATAAGTTATAACTAAAGGAGAACCTATTCTTATATTATCGATAGCCATATCTGATCGAAAACTAGGTCCTCTATATCCATGAAATTGTAAATAAAAATCTCCACTAACTCCTAAAGAATCCAAATCAAATACAGCATATTGCCATAAATTACCTTGATCACCTGATAAAGTAAAAAATTCTGTAGTATCTCCAGTCGCAGTATCTGATTCTATTAAAAATACTTCTAATGAACCCATATCAGATCCCCACATATGATACCAAAAAGATAATTCCATCCCAGGATCATTATCTACGTTAAAACATTCTGTTTGAAAAGCATACCAAGTGTTTGGTTGTTGTCCTGATGCTTCTGTAAAAACATAGGTTCCTATACCAGAAACATCAGTTGTTGGTCCTGTATTACTTGATGGTGTTGATCCTACTTGAAAAGACCATGGTTGAGACCCTAATACAGGGACTATTAATGGACTATTTTGTCCATCAAAGTGTGTTACTTCTGGAAAACTATTATTTACCCAAGGACATGGGGGTGGGGTTAGGGGAGGTAAAGGAAGAGTTCCTAAATTTAAAGAATCTAAACCTAATCCAGGTTGTGCTAGTAAAAATGTTGGTAATAATACTATAAATAACAATAACTTTTTCATGTTTTAAAAATCTTCCATTAATATTTCGTCTATTTTTTCTTGAACTTCTTTTTTAGTAGCTTCAAGTTGCATCATGATATTTGCTTGAAATCTTGCTACTTCTTCTCCATCTTGGAATATAACTAAAGTAGGTACAACTACTATTTTATATGTTCCTTGAGCTTTTGTATTTTTAGAAATGTCAATTCTTGATGTTTCGCAATCACTTAATTTTTCTAAATATTCACATTTAGTACCTGAAAAGGGAGCATTAAATTCTACAACAGCTAATCCATCTTGAGGTATGTCTTGAGATTTAGCTATTAAACATAACCCTAAAAACAATAGTACTAATAATATTTTTTTCATTATCTTAATTTATCAATTTTTTCCTCAATACGTTTGATATCTTCTTTAACCTCCTTAACGTCTTCTTGTGTTGTCATAATAGTTTGACGTATTAATTGGTCTTTCATATCATATTCCATACGAGTAATATCTGGTGGTAATGGTTCTGGTAATGTTTTCGCTTCAGCAATATCAGCTTGCAACGTAAACCACATACCAACAAGAGTAAAAATTAACACTGCTATACCTCCTAGTGTTTTTAAACTTAATTTTAACGTTGTTTCTTCGTTTAATTCTTTTTCTGCCATTTTAAAATATTATATAATTTACTCCGAATGAGAAATCGTGCCATTCTCTATTCCAATATTTATTGTATTTACCTTCTATAAACACTCCTAAACTTTTACTATATTTGTATCCAAAAATTAATCCACCTGAATAATCATACCATTGTTCTCCATTATTAAATTTATGGTATGAAAATTCACCACCATCATCATAATGCCACGGCATTACATTACCCCATGAATGAAGCCATAAGTTTTTAGAGTAATAATAATAATCAAATCCTAATACGAGTGAATGTTGGATTGTGTTTTCTAGTTCGTTTCTTTTTTTTTCGGTATAGTCAGATAATACTTGTGGGATAACTACCCCTTCCCAAATTTCAGTATTTTCTGCCACTATATTTCCTTGTAGATCGGTATATTGTACAATACCGTGGGATATAAAATTAGCATTATAACCTTCTTCTAATGCTAAAAATGTATAATGTAAATTACCATTTGATAATTTCCACTCTTCAAGAGGATCATATCCATAAGGTTCTGATAAACGTTGTACAGCACCTATATTTAATGATAATTTACCTTTTTGTAACATTTCTGGTAAAAAACTTAAATCTTCTATATTATGTCTATATCTTTGGGATGTTTCAAAATATTTAATATCTGCAAAACCATCTTCTAAATATTCACCTTTAAGGATATAGTTATCATCTATATATCTTAAAAAATGATGTTGGTTAGCGTAATTTTCACCTTCTTGTCTTACGTAAGATAATTCAAATAAATATTCAAATCCTGATATTCTACCTACTGTAGCTGCATCACTAAATGAATTTTCTTTACCTGTTTTGAATGCTTCTTTAGGCTCATACCCCATTCTAGATATTTTTCTAACACCTAAAATAACTGAATAATCGTAAGGAGTTGTAATTGTTTGGGTTTCTAAACCATTAGTAACACTATAAATATCAGCATCAGATAATGAATTACCACCATTTACTGCCCCATAAATAGTAGCAAATTTAGTAATTTTTTTCCAATCTAAATCTAATTTTATTTTAGATATATCTAAATCTAATGTAGATATTTTATTATGTAATGTAGTTAATTTAGAGGTTAAAAGGTCTACCTCGTTTTTGGTATTTATAGTATCTTGACCAAAAACATTTAACGTAAGTAACGTTAAAGATAATAACAGTAACTTTTTCATATATGGATATTATAATATACGAAAATAAATATATAAAAAGGAAGCAGCCCCGGGCTGCTTTTAAAAAAAATTATAACTGTTAATAATCATCTAAATCATTCCAATCAATAGAATGATTTTCTTCTTCTTTTAATTTATACTGTTCGATTTCTTCCTTTATTTTATAAAGTGCTTCAGCAATTTCTGTTCTTGTTAAAGTGTGATCTCGTTCAATATCATCTATTAATTCTTCAATATTATTAAGAACTGTATCCATTATCTTTTTTAATTTTCCTTAGAGCATATTCCCACTTTTCACAAACAGTTTTCCATTTATGTTTCGGTTGAGTTGACATTTTTTTAATTTGCTTATTAAATTTATCCCAAAGACCACTTTGGGTTAATTCTGTATGAATTTCATACATTGTATCTTCTGTTTGGCTACTCATAGTTTAATCTTTTATGATTTCGTGGTATGCTTTTACATATGCATTAACTCTTGAAGACAATGGATTTCTTTCAAGAAGTCTTTTAGCATAATGATCTACTTCGCTTCTTAGCCCATAAGCCCCAGCTTCCATTAGTATTTGTTCTATTTGAAAATCATCATCACTTAACATTTCAAAACTTTCAGTACTATATAAATAATTATCTGTTCGGTTTTCTTCCTCGTCGCTTAGGTTTATCCCCTGGAAAAAGTCTATAATGCTCTGTCCAGTACTTCTTCTCAGCACTTTCAAGCGCGATTTTGTCAGCTTTAGTTGTTCGTTTTTTTCTTCCATTTTCGTGGTATTTAGGTTCTTTTAAACGCTCTATTTTATTATATAACCTTTCTATCTTATCAAATTCTGGATCAATTATTTCTACTAAATAAGGACCATTAGGAAATTTATTTAAATCATAATGCCATATAGAATCTTCAAATTCTAGTTTATATTTTAATTTTTTAGTTACGTTTTCTGTTGGTCTTCCTCTCATGATACTAAATCTCTTTTTAAAAATAAATTATTTAGTGTTTTTGTAACTTGATGAACATTCTTAGGATCAATGAACGTTGCGCTTTTACCATACATAGTTCTAAAAGCTTCAACCAATTCATTTAATCTAATAGATGTTACATCTGTTTCTATAAAATAACTTAATACTTTAACACCTTTTTTCTTAATATTACTAACTGCCCTAGCTGTGTCTAATATAGCTGATTTTCCTTTATATATAAATCCACTACTTTCAAATGTAGGAAAACCATCGCTCATATTAATTAAATAACTGTCTAAATAATATGAAGAACTTGGGATATATTGATTTAAAGCATTTAAACACATACCTTCTGGTGTTAACCCACTAACTTTAAAGTAAGCTAGTTTTTTAAGATCACTTAATGTATGTTTTTTGCTATCAAAAGCCAAAATCAATAATGGAATATGTGCTGTTTTTGATGATAGACTTGGATCTTCACCAGTAGTTCTAATAGATATAGTTAAATCTATATTTTGCATATGTAAAGACACATAACCTAACGCAACAGTGTTAATTAATACTTGATCCCACTTTTCACCTTGCATACTACCACTACCATCAATTGATAAGTGTATACTAATAGGTTTATATTGTGCTCTGTCTATCTTATAAAATATATCATTTTCAAAATTAGCAGCGTATACTCTTCTAGCATCAATTTTACCTGATTTTAGTCTTTTGGATGCTAAAGTTACTTGTTCGTTTGTAATTTGTAATTTACGTAATAATTTTTTTCCTAAATTTATACCCGCGTTTACATTATTATTACACGCAAAATCTGGGTATTTAAAAATACCATATAAATTGCTATCAACTATAGACTTAGTAATTCCATCAATTACATGTACTTTTCTATCAGTGCGTTTAACTCCGTTTTTATCAACAGCAGATACTTTATCTTCTTTAATATTAGATTTGCTAATAGCTTCAATTTGGTTAAGTTCTTTTTTAGAACTTGTAGCTTTATGTATTTTACCGTTTATAAATTGTTCTTGTTTCGCAAATGCTTTTTTAGTTTCTTCTCTTGATGGCGCTTTATCACTAGTATTTTGCTTATTTTTTTGTACTTGGGATTTACGTTCTTCAGGTGTCATTAACATAAAATGAGCACTTAATAATCCATATAATGTAATGGCTAATTCTAATGAATCCATTGTATCTTTTAACCTATCAATATTTTTCAAATCAATTGCTTTAAATATTGTAGGCAAACATTTAAGTGCATTAAGATCTGTATTTTTATTAAAAATATTAATAATTCTAAATAGATATGAATTCCAATTTTCATCTCTATATTCAGGGCCCCTTAATGCCTTATCAACAGTTTTACTATAAAAATATCTTTCGTACATAGATCTATAATACCCCTGATATCCTGGTGCATTTTTATATACCAACGAGTCAATTCGGCGATCTTCTACAAAATTTAATAAAGTTGCAATAATATCGTGACCAGATTGAATGTTTCTGTTATATAATAAATTTTTCAAGTATTTTAACACATGAAAATCAGTATATTTACAATGGGCTGCTTCATGGAGCGCAGTACCTACTACACTATCTATAGTATTCATTGTAATAGTTGATGATATTGTGATTCTTTTACCATTTGTAAATGAATCTGCATCATTATTTGACTGAAAATCGACTTTGATTTCTTTTTCTGTTAATATTTTAACAAAATTAGTAATAGCACGTTGAGTGTTAGCTAA
>Ga0181415_1000079_pt1 | contig 24193 bp, 20 predicted proteins | sample 38SPOviralmetaG_FD_130140 | JGI IMG/M metagenome (GOLD analysis project Ga0181415, IMG submission 130140) | Marine viral communities from the oligotrophic San Pedro Time Series (SPOT) site, San Pedro Channel, CA, USA - 38 SPOT_SRF_2012-12-11 | ecosystem: Environmental > Aquatic > Marine > Strait...
TCAGAAATCTCTGAATCATTTTGTTCCGGGAGAATACTTGCAAGAGAATATCTTAATGAATCTGGATTCCACTCATCTAGATAATCATTAAGAGTCTTTCCTATACCTCTACTAGCAGATGCCTTTTCTCCTTTGATTAATATGTATTGGTTTGCTGGAACATTAGTTGGTAAATTTAAATCCCCATACGCAAGAAGCATTGCTGGCCAGATTATTGCGTGAAAAGGTACGTTATCTTTACCGACAAAATAGTAAGACTCCGAATTTTTATCTAGCCAAAAATCTTTCCAAGCTTCAGGGGTCCCGTTGTTAATTGCCCACTCTTTTGAAGCAGATAAGTAACCAATTACCGCCTCAAACCATACATATATCTTTTTTCCATCCCCAAGTTCATTATCTGGTATCTCAATACCCCAATCTAGATCTCTGGTTATGGCTCTATCCTGCAATCCTTCATCAACAAAAGATTTTGAAAAGTTAATAACATGTGGCCTCCAGTCTTTTTTGGTATTCAACCAATTGGAAAGTTTTTCGTTCAAGGCACTCAGCTTTAAAAAATAATGTTCTGTTTCCTTAAACTCTGCTGGATTTCCACTTATTTTACTTTTTGGATTGATTAATTCTTCCGGATCTAAGGTTATTCCACAACTATCACATTGGTCTCCTCTAGCTTCAAGGTAATTACATTTTGGACATTCTCCTTCAACATATCTATCAGGTAGAAACTTATTTTCTTTTGGATCAAATGCTTGAATACTTTTGTTCTTTTCAATAAATCCATTTTCTTTTATTTTTAGAAATATTTCCTGAGTGACCTCTTTATGATTATCGGTCATAGTGGTTGTGTAATTATCCCATTGAATATTTAGTTTCTCCCAATAACCAAGAAATTCAGTATGGTACCGATTAACTATTTCAATAGGTTCGACACCTTCATCATCAGCTCTAACTGTTATAGGTGTTCCATGGACATCACTACCAGATACCATGATTACATTATTGCCAATCATTCTGTTATATCTTGCAAAAATATCTGCAGGTAAATATGCTCCACCAATATGTCCTAGATGTCTTGAACCACTGGCATATGGCCAAGCTACAGAAACTAAAATATTTTTTGGCATGCATTAAGAATAGCGATATTTAAGTTCATAAATTTAAAAAAAGCCTCAATTTAGGAAACAAAAGTGAAACATTTCAGTAATAATCATTTAACTTTTCATTTAACAATTAACTAGTTGGTCCTAGTAAATTTAGGTTTTGATAGAAGGAGAAATATGGAATCAATGATAATTAATTCGGTAGACAGCTTATGGGTTCTCATAGCTGGAATCTTAGTTATGTTTATGCAACCAGGCTTTATGTTGGTTGAAACAGGATTTACAAGATCAAAGAACTCAGTAAATATAGTTATGAAAAACTTTATGGACTTTTCAGTTGGTGCGATAACATATTGGGCATTTGGTTTTGCTCTAGCATATGGAGGATCAACTTTAGGTGGCTTTGTCGCATATGGCGACTTTTTTCTAGAAGGCCAAGCTAGTACATATTTCTTTCAAGTAGTTTTTGCTGCTACAGCTGCAACTATTGTTTCAGGTGCTGTAGCTGAGCGAACTAAATTTAGTGCATATCTTTTATTTCAACCTTTTATATGCGGGATAATATACCCAATTGTAACTCACTGGGTTTGGAGTGGTCAGGGATGGTTAGGTGATCTTGGATTCATTGACTTTGCTGGTTCAGGAGTTGTACATATGGTTGGTGGTTTTGCTGCACTCGCTGGAGTTATGGTCGTTGGTCCAAGAATAGGTAAATACGATGATAATGGTTCTCCTCTTCCACTCCCAGGCAGTTCTATAGTTGCTGGAGCATTAGGTGTATTTATATTGTGGTTTGGATGGTATGGATTTAATGTAGGTTCAGCCCTAGCTGCAGTAGATGTTGATTTAGCTGCAATTGCTGTAACAACAACTTTATCTGCTGGTGCTGCTTCTATAGCTGCGATGTATACTTCTATGATTTCAGGTAAACCAGATGTAAGCATGACTTTAAATGGAGCTTTAGCTGGTCTGGTTGGTATAACTGCTGGATGTGCAAATGTAAATAATTTAGGTGCAGTTTTAATTGGCTTAATCTCTGGAGTTTTAGTTGTATATTCAATTAATTTCTTGGAGAAAAAAGGTATTGATGATGCCGTTGGTGCTATTTCTGTTCACGGAATATGTGGTGCATGGGGAGTACTTGCAGTTGCAATTTTTGATACAACTGATGGATTATTTTTTGGTGGATCATCACTTTTTGTTCCGCAGCTAATTGGTATTGCTGCGATAGGTGCGTGGGCATTCTTAACTTCCTATTTAGTCTTAAAAGCTATCGATAGTTTTGTAGGTTTGAGAGTAACACCGGAAGAAGAGATTGCAGGTTTAGATGCTTCTGAGCATGGAACCTCTGCATATGGAGATTTTATTACGAAGAAATAAATAAAGTTGAAAATCAGCCTTTACTCTATCACTTAGGTTTCCCCCTTTTTGACTGATTTGGCTGATTTTCATCTTTGGAAAAACACTATTTTAAAGTAAAATTGAATAACTATGTTCGATTTCTCAGAAAAAGACTCATGTGGAGTTGGTTTTATTGCATCAAGAAATATACCTCCTACCCATGGAATGACTCTTAAAGTTCTAGAGTGTCTTGCAAACTTAGATCATAGAGGTGCAAAATTTGCTGATGGAACAGGTGATGGAGCGGGTGTATTAACTGAAATTCCTTTTGAGCTTATTAGGGCAGAATTAGAAGAATTAGATATTGATCACGATTCAAATAAAAAAATCGGAATAATTTCATGTTTTTTTGATCCTAAGAATGTAGATGAATCTATAGAGCTAATAAATAAAGAACTTCAAATATTTGAAATAAAACAACTATATTGGAGAAAAGTACCTACAGATAAGCAAATACTCGGCACACTAGCAAGAGAATCTAAGCCTTCTATATATCAAGGGATTGTCAGTGCAGAAAATGAATCTGCAAAAGATTTTGAAAAAAAACTTTACCTATTTAGAAAGACTCTTGAAAGAAAAATCGCTGAAATAGACTTTTTGAATATTCATATAAACTCTTGCTCATCAAAAACGGTTGTTTATAAAGGCCTTTTTACTGCCAAGCAAACAGCCGATTTTTATTGGGATTTAAGAAATCCATTATATAAAACAAGATTTGGTATTTTTCATCAAAGATTCTCAACTAACACATCCTCAACATGGGATAAGGCACAGCCCTTTAGAATGTTGGCGCATAATGGAGAAATAAACACTATTCAATCTAATTTTTCATGGATGAAGGCTCGTGAAGTTGATGCTACATCAACTTACTGGAAAGAAGAAATAGAGGATATAAAACCATTTATTGATGAATCAATTTCTGATTCAGGACAGCTTGATAATGCTATCGAATTGTTAGTACGTTCAGGAAGAACACTTGCCCATTCTCAAGAGATGCTTATTCCATCTGCTTGGGAAAATAATCCAAGATTTTCCAATAAACAGAAAGCTTTCTATCAGTATCACTCATATTTGACTGAGCCTTGGGATGGACCAGCAGCAATTGTTGCATCAGATGGCAAAGATATCATTGCTGGGTTAGATCGAAGTGGTTTGAGACCAATGCGTTGGATGGTCTCTGATAGGTATGTTCTAGCAGCTTCAGAGGTTGGTATATGTCCGTCAGTTGAGGCTGGAGCATATAAAACAGCTCAACTAGAACCGGGACAGACTATTAGGTACCGTATTTCAAATGATGAATTGTTAGACGAAAGCCAAGTAATAACTAAATTAAGTGATAAAAATCCATATATTGACTGGGTTAATTCGAAACCACTAGTAGTTGATGAAACATTCAGCGAAGATAAAGATTCTGGAGTCAATGTTGATCAATTATCATCTTTTTACGACTTTACACCTGAAGAAGAAAGATTAATTTTATTACCTATGCTTAGAGGAGATATACCTACAGGTTCCATGGGAAATGATACATCTCTAGCGGTAATGAGCTCAAGCAATCCAAGATTATCAAGATATTTCCACCAACTATTTGCTCAAGTTACAAATCCCCCAATTGACCCAATTCGAGAGAGGTTTGTAATGTCAACTAAAACTTACTTAGGAAAAAGAGGTTCAATTCTAAAAGAAACTGCACAACAAGCTAATTTAATTACTTTAGATTCTCCTATTTTGAGCGGGGCATCATATGATGCTCTTACAAAGGGGAAATTATTAAAAAATAAAACAGCATTAATATCTACTTCATTTCATAAGGAAGAAAATTCCCTTGAAGAAGCATTAGAAATAGTATGTGAAAAAGTTAAATTAGAAATTACAGAAAATAAAAAATCAGTAATAATTTTTTCTGATAGAAACATTCAAAAAGGTGAATCTGTAATTCCATCATTAATGGTCATAGGAAGAGTCCATCATTACTTAATTGATTCAGGTATAAGACTTAAAGCTTCTTTAGTATCTGTTTCTGGTGAGATCAGGGACTCGCATGATGTTGCGTGTCATATAGCATATGGTGCTTCAGCAGTATGGCCTTATTTGGCACTAGAAAAAGTTAGACAAATTGCATTAGAAAATGAAAATTTAGATACTACTGTCGAGCAAGCTCAAGAAAATTATAGAAGTTCATTGAATAAAGGACTTTTAAAAATTATGTCCAAGATGGGCATTTGTACGATTTCTTCATATAGAGGTTCAGAACTATATGAAATCATAGGTTTAAATAAGGAATTAGTTAACAAAGTATTTAAATACTCAAAAACCAGAACAGAAGGATATGGCTTTCAGTATTTTTATGACAATTTAAAAATATATGACGAAGTTGAGACTACAAATAATCTAGAAGGAATTGGTGGGTTTTATAAACATAAGAAAAATGCAGAAACACATGTTACTTCTCCAAAAACAGTTTTAAAACTTCAAAAAGCTGTTCGTTCTGGAGACCTTTCTGAATGGCGCAATTACCTTGAGACCTTAGAAGATAGAGACGATGTTCAATTAAGAGACCTTTTCTCGTTACCTGAAACTATTAATAATAATAAATTATTAGAAGATGATTCTCTGAAAAGTATATTCAAAAAATTTACTGTTAGTTCTATGTCTTTGGGTGCATTGTCTGAGGAAGCTCATCAAGCTTTAGCAATTGCAATTAATCAAATTGGTGGAAAATCTGGTTCAGGTGAAGGTGGAGAAGATCCGTTAAGGTACAACACAGAAAAAAATTCAAAAATTAAACAAATAGCTTCAGGTAGATTTGGAGTGACACCCGATTACCTTGGATCTGCAGAAGAATTTCAAATTAAAATGGCTCAAGGCTCTAAGCCAGGTGAAGGTGGTCAGTTACCAGGCTTCAAAGTTGATAAACATATTGCTAAATTAAGGCATACGGTAGAAGGAGTAACTCTTATTTCCCCGCCGCCGCATCATGATATATACTCAATTGAAGACTTAGCACAGCTTATATATGATTTAAAAACATTCAATCCAGACAATCCAGTATCAGTAAAACTCGTGTCAGAGCCTGGAGTTGGAACTGTTGCTGTTGGTGTAGCAAAAGCAGGAGCAGATATTATAACAATAGCTGGAAGTGATGGAGGAACGGGAGCAAGTCCTTGGATTAGTATTAAACATGCTGGCTCTCCATGGGAATTAGGCTTAAGTGAAACCCATCAAGCTTTAGTAAAAAATAATATGCGACACAAAGTATTAATTGAAGTTGATGGAGGTCTGAGGTCAGCAAAAGACGTCATTGTTGGAACTATATTAGGTGCAGATAGATTTGGTTTTGGAACTTTACCCCTTCTAGCTCTTGGTTGCAAAATGGTCAGACAATGTCATGAAAATACATGTCCAGTTGGAATTGCCACTCAAGATGAAAATTTAAGAGCTAAGTTTCCAGGCGCACCCGAACAGGTAGTTCAATTATTCAGATTTATTGCTAATGACGTTATTTCTTACCTAGATAAATTTGGTGTAGATAGTGTTGAAGATTTACTTGGAAGAGCAGATTTATTGGGTTTAAAAATCTCAAATAGTGACCTTTCAAAAAGTCTCCACAAAATTTTAATGAATTTCTCAGTTGAAGAAAAACATCCTGGTTTTATTAGACATAGTGAAGGAAGATTATCAAGAAGAATTACATCTGAAGTAATTAAGTTTGTTGAGAGTGGTGAAAAATCATTTCTTCAATATCCTATAGCTAACGAAGATAGAAGTATAGGTGCTCGATTGTCAGGAGAAATAACTCTTAGACAATTATCAAAAAAAATAATAGAACACCCTACAACAATTAGCCTTTCTGGTGCAGCAGGCCAAAGCTTTGGTGCTTTTATAAGAGATGGTATTAATTTGAAGCTTACTGGAAATGCTAATGATTATGTTGCTAAAGGTATGGGCGGGGGAAGTGTAACTATTATTCCACAGGGTAAGAAAATGCAAGGTGATTATCATGCTGCTGGAAACACTATTCTTTACGGCGCAACAGGTGGGCAACTCTTTATAGCTGGAACTGTTGGGCAAAGATTTGGAGTTAGAAATAGTGGAGCTATTGGAGTTGTTGAGGGCTGTAGTGCTCATGGTGCAGAATACATGACAGGTGGTACTTTAGTTATATTAGGTAAAATAGGATTCAACTTTGCGGCAGGCATGACTGGTGGTAAAGCAATTGTTTTAAATACCCAAAAAAACTTTAAACAATACATATCTGAAACGGCACCAGATTATAAAAAAATGACAGATATAGATAAGCTAGAGTTAAAAACACTACTTGAGATTCATGTTGAAAAAACTAACTCTGAAAAGGCTCAAAAAATTCTTTCAAAATTTGATAATTGGGATAATATGTTTTCAGTTTTTGGCGGTATTGCTGAAGTAGAGAGAGAATCTATTGAACTTACTCCAGAAAATGTCAAGGCATTAGATTAATTAGTACTACTAAAAAAAAATTATTCCTTTAGCATAAAATTATGGGAAAAGTCATTAACACTACCAATCCTTCACTACAGTGGTCAGACGTGCTAGAAATGATTAATGACTCACGTATTGACTCGGTAGGACTAAACGAAAGAGTCAACTCACTATCTACAAGAAGTATTAAAAAGGATTCAAAACTAGATGCTTTAAATATGATTGTATCAATGTGCGACCTTACAACTCTTGAGGGTGAAGACACTGAAGGAAAAATCTCTCAAATGGTTGCAAAAGCCATAAAGCCGGATCCATTAGATACTTCAATTTCAAGTGTTGCAGCTGTATGCGTTTATCCTTCTTTAGTAAGTATTGCCAAAGAAAAAGTTAGTAATTCAAATGTCATGGTTGCTGCAGTGTCTTCATATTTTCCAAGCGGCCAGGTTCCAATGGAGTCAAAATTACTTGATACTAAATATGCAATAGATTCTGGAGCAGATGAAATAGATATAGTTATAAATCGAAAAGCATTCTTAGAGGGAGATTTTAGAAAAGTTTTTGATGAGATTGTAGCTTTAAAAGAAGTTTGCAATAATGTTCATTTAAAAACAATTCTTGAAGTTGGAGATCTCAAAACATATGAAAATATAAGAAAAGCAAGCATAATTTCCCTAGTAGCTGGTTCTGATTTTATAAAAACCTCAACAGGAAAATTGGCAATTGGATCATCTCGACAGGCATGTTATGTGATGCTTAAGTCAGTACTTGATTATGAGGCTTTATCTGGAGTAAAGGCTGGAATAAAGGTTGCTGGAGGAATAAGAGATTCTAAAGATGCTATTAGGTATCTAGTGATGATTAATGAAGAAATGGGTTCAGATTGGTTAAGTCCAAATCTATTTAGATTCGGTGCATCAAGTTTACTTGACGATGTATTAAAACAAATTAAAAAACTTAAGACAGGCGCCTATCAAGCAAGTTATTATTTTCCTAGAGGGTGATTGCATATGATTGATTGGGAATATTCAGAGTCTATTGAGTCAGCAGAGATTGTCTCTATAAAGAAAAAATACACGAACTATATTGGTGGAAAATTTTTAGAACCAAAGAGCAAAAAATATTTAGATACAATATCTCCATCTACTGAGAATTTACTAGCAAAAGTTCCACTATCTAATCAACAAGATGTCAATAGTGCTGTAAATGCTGCAAGAATTGGATTCGAGACCTGGTCTAAAATATCACCAAGTCAGCGGTCTAGATATTTATTTAAAATCGCAAGATTGATTCAAGAAAGATCAAGAGAATTTGCTGTTTTAGAATCATTGGATGGTGGGAAACCAATAAAAGAATCAAGAGATTTTGACCTCCCGCAGGTTGCAGCTAATTTTTTCTATTTTGCTGGTTGGGCTGATAAGCTCGATTTGTCTTGGTCAACAAAGAGTTTAAAACCATACGGTGTAGTTGGTCAGATTATCCCTTGGAACTTTCCATTATTAATGCTTGCTTGGAAAATAGCTCCTGCATTAGCCACAGGAAATACTGTAGTTTTAAAGCCTGCAGAAAGCACCCCATTGACAGCTTTATTATTTGCTGAAATTTGTGAACAAGCTGGTCTTCCAGCAGGTGTTGTGAATATAGTTACTGGTGATGGAAGTACAGGGTCTTTAATAGTAAATCATAAAGACATCAACAAAATTGCATTTACTGGCTCAACTCAAGTAGGAAAACTTATTCAAAAATCTTTAGCTGGAAGAGAGGTTGGATTAACTTTAGAGCTTGGTGGTAAAGCGGCAAATATTGTATATGAAGATGCAGCTATTGATCAAGCAGTCGAAGGTGTTGTTAATGGAATATTTTTTAATCAAGGTCATGTATGCTGTGCTGGCAGCAGATTGCTCCTTCAAGAATCAATCCATGACCAATTCATATCAAAGCTAGAAAAAAGAATGCAATCTTTAAGAGTTGGAAATCCACTTGATAAAAATACAGATATTGGTGCTATTAATTCAAAAGAGCAATTAGATAAAATAACTAATTTAGTAAATGAAGGTTTAGAAGATGGAGGAGAGCTTTTTCAAACCCAGTGTGACTTACCTGGTAATGGTTTTTGGTTTAAACCTACTTTATTTACAAATGTTCAACCTTCGTATTCAATTGCAAGGGAGGAAATATTTGGTCCTGTCCTTACCACTTTAACTTTTAGAACTCCTGAAGAAGCTGTAGAAATTGCAAATAATACAGAGTATGGTTTATCAGCTGGTGTTTGGACTGAAAAAGGTTCTAAAATTTTATGGACAGCCGACAGACTTGATGCTGGTGTTGTATGGGCAAATACATTCAACAAATTTGATCCTTCGTCACCATTTGGAGGATATAAAGAATCAGGATTTGGAAGAGAGGGAGGCAGGCATGGTCTTCTTTCTTACTTAAAGGCATCATCATGATAGAGATTAAGAAAACTTACAAAAATTATGTTGGTGGTAAATATGTTCGTTCAGAATCTGGAAAAACATACACTAAGGAATTAAAAAATGAATTTTACGAATTACCGTTAACTTCAAAAAAAGACATAAGAGATGCCGTTACATCATCTAAAGATGGTTATAAGAAATGGTCTTCAACAACCCCTTATTTAAGAATGCAGATTCTTTATCGTTTATCAGAAATGATTGAAGGCAATAAAGAAAGTTATGTTGAACTACTTATGGACCATGGTCTAACAAAACAAAAAGCAAATAAAGATATAGATGAATCGATACAAAATATAATTTGGTTTGCTGGATTAGCTGATAAATGGGAACAATTAGCAGGTAATCTAAATCCTGTTTCAGAAGAATATTTTAATATTTCACATCAAAACCCTATAGGAGTTGTCTTTTCTTTGAGTGGTTCAAATATATCCTTAAATGAGCTACTAATGAGTATTCTCCCATCGTTAACAGTTGGCTGCTCAGTAATATCATATTCTGAGGAAAATAGTGTTGTTGCACTAAAATTTGCAGAGGATATAAATAATTCTGACTTTCCATCTGGATCTTTAAATATACTTTCAGGAAAATTTGAAAATATACTTGATGATGTTAGCAAACATGTTGAAATAAATTTAGTTGCACTCCATAAAGAACTGGATAATGACGGATTAAAATCTATAGAGGAAAATGCTTCTGAATCTGTAAAAAGAGTATTTTCACAACCATCTATAGAAGGTTTGTCATCTATTCTTCCTTACCTTGAAACTAAAACAGTCTGGCATCCAAAAGGCACATAAACTGTCTTACCCTCAAAGTAATATTTATTATTAATAAATTCGCCCTGTTTAAGCTGTCTTGATTGCCAAGACAGCTTATTCATATAAATTGCTAATATTACATGATGGTTGAAGAAAATCTCGAAAACATGTTAGTAAACGAAGGAATACCAGTTCCAAAAGAATGGGTCGAACTTGAAGGTGAGTTTTTAGATTTTGATAAAAACAATCAAACATTAAAGTGTAAGTTTCCTGTTCGTGAAAGATATTTCAATCCTCTCCCAACGACACTTGGAGGAATTATTGATTCATGGATAGATATTACCATGGGCCCCCTAACTGTTTTACTAGGTCAAAAAGCAGTTAGTAAGAATTTTTCAATAAAATATTTAAAACCTGTTGGACCATCTATAGAATATGTCACTGCAGTCGCATGGAGAGAGAGTATTGATGGTCGAAATAGTTTATATAAGGGCGAACTTTATTTAGATAATGGTGACCTGGCTGCGGTTGCTGAATCAGAATTTGTAGAAATAAGAAAATCTTAGGTTCTCGAATACAAAAAAGCAGATGATAATATTACACCCATTCCTACAAACTGAATTGAATTAGTTATCTCATTTAAAAACTGATAACCAAAGAAAATAGAAAAAATTGGAATCATATATACAATAAATGAACTAGATATTCTGCCAACACTCTCTAACAATTTGTAATATGTCAAAAACGCAATTCCAGTACCACCAATTCCCAATATAAGCATTGGGATCAAAGAAACTTCAGCGGTTGGTAACTTAAATGATGCAGTCGATCCGAGCATTATAAGTGAGAGAAGAAGGGCGTATCTTGTTACAATTTTTATAACAATTAATGAGTCATATTTTTTTATTAATGGCTCAACCATATTTACGGCAATTCCATATGATACTGAGGCAATTAATGCGTAAAGAAAACCAATCTCAAAAGATACATCACTAATGCCTTCGCTTAAAGAAATCAGCCCAACTCCAATAAAACCGGTAAATATATATAATATTTGAATTTTTGTTACTTTTAATTTGTAAAACACAACGGCAATAAAAGCAACAAAAATTGGAGTTGAACCATTAATTAATCCAGCTAATGAAGATGTTATGGTTTGTTCAGCAATGCCGAACATATAAAAAGGAAGTGCCATCCAAAAAAATGAAATTATAAAAATCTTTACATGGTCTGCTTTTACAATATTTTCTTTGGCCCTAACAAATATATTTATGAATAGAGCTCCAATTAAAATTCTGTAGATAGCTATGTCTGATGGATTAAGTTCTTCTAGTGAATACTTAATCATTAAAAATGATGATCCCCAAATTGAAGATGTTACTAGAGCTAGTAAAAAATTTTTAAAACTCACAGGCTTAGAAGCATAACATAGATTCCATCTTAAGAACAATAGAGTCACCATCCAACAGGGTAGAAGGATTAGTGTAGTGGTTCAAACTGACACAAAGATGACTCTAGAAATAGTATATTAATAATTAAATTTATTGGTCAGTTAATAATGTTGTTTTTTTTCTTAATCCAATTAATTTATTTACAGGCAAATTGTCTTCATTACCTATTTTTTGGATCACTTCTTTTTTATTTTCTCCTGTAACAAATAAATACAAGGATTCGACATCAGCTAAAAGTTGATAGGTTGAAGTGATTCTCCACTTGGTAAGAATATTCACTTCATTTTCAACAAAACCTTTTTTGTCACTTTCTAGTGCTCTAGTGTTTGGAAATAATGATGCAACATGACCATCATCACCTACTCCTAACACAGCTATGTTGAATTTATTTATTTTTTCGAATACCTTTGTTGTATAATTTTCTGCTGAGAGGCGTGCATCTTCGTTGTAATCATATTTAATCACATTTAATTTTGTATCATTAAATATTGAGTTGATCATTTTTTGATTAGAGATTTTTTCAGTTTTATCAACATGCCTTTCGTCAACAGTCCAAAAAGTAATATTGCTATATTCATGATATTTTTTGGCAAATAATTCATAAAATAGTTCAGGTGTACTACCTCCTGATAACCCAATGCTAAAATCCTCAAACTCATTAATGTGATTACTAATTAATTTAAGAAGTAATTTAGAACATTCTTCATGTGTTTTTTCTTTAATGATTTCTAATGAGTTTATCATTGCTTTTCTTACATTTGTTTTTTAAGTAATATCAATGTTAGTGGAAAAAAGTATACAAATAATTGGCAGTAAAAAATTAAACGGAACAATAGAAGTTTCTGGTGCAAAAAACGCTGTTTTGAAACAAATGATTCTACCTATCTTATCAGAGGGAATCTACAAGATTGAAAATGTCCCAGAAATTGCGGATGTTTATTACATGCAGGAAGTTCTTAGTGTTTTAGGAATAAGTTCAGAGTTAACTAACAAATCTCTATTAATAAATTCACCATCAAATATTTCTGTAGAGGCACCATATGAAGTAGTCCAAAAAATGAGGGCTTCGATTATTGTTTTAGGCCCCTTACTTGCCAGAAAGGGAGAAGCAAAAATTGCTTTCCCTGGTGGTGATCAACTTGGACCTAGACCTGTAAAAATGCATATTGAAGCTCTCGAAAAGATGGGAGCTAATTTTGAATTAGATCATGGTGTTCTTGTAGGGCAAACTGATGGATTAAAAGGTGTAGAAATTAATTTACCTTATGCATCTGTAGGAGCAACAGAAAATACATTACTAGCTGCTGTACTTGCTGATGGTACAACAACTATTGAAAATGCCGCTCGGGAACCAGAAGTTGTAGATTTAGTAAAAATGTTGAAAAATATGGGTGCTCAGATTGAAGGTGAAGGCACCAGCGAAATCGTTATTCATGGGGTCAACTCACTTGAAAGTACTAACCATAAAGTAATTGGTGACAGAATTGTTGCGGGAACCTATTTAGCAGCTTTTTTAGCAACAGGTGGTAATGGTGTCATAAAGGGAGTAGATCATAATTGCCTTCCAATGGAAATAAAAAAATTACAAGAAATGGGAGCAATTTTAGATATTGGGGATGATTCTATAGGTATAGAAAGTCCTCAAAAAATTGACTCAATTGAAATTTCAACTTTACCTTTCCCCGGGATAGCTACTGACTTACAACCAATTTTTGGCGCTTGTTTATTAAAAGCAAATGGAACTTCAATTATTACTGAAAATGTTTATGATCAAAGATTTCAGTGGATCCCTGAAGTTCAAAGAATGGGCGCAGATATTCAAACAGGATGGCAACACGCAATGATAAAAGGTGTAAAAAAACTATCAGGAGCGCCAGTGCATTCAACTGATATCAGAACAGGTGCAAGTTTAATAATCGCTGCATTACAAGCTGACGGACAATCGTTAATTACAGGTATAGATCATATAGAGAGAGGGTATGAAAATATTGTTGATTTACTGAGTTCGGTTGGTAGCGAAATACAATATACTTAACATATGGCTAACTTAAATTTACCAGAAGTAAAAGATCGTGACCCAAACGTCAAGATTGATTTAGAGGTCTTAAATGACACTATAGAATATATACGTCCAGCTGTGCAAGCAGATGGCGGAGATATTAAATTAGCTTCTGTTGAAGATGGTGTTGTAAATATTGAAATGCTTGGTGCTTGTGTAGGTTGCCCCATGTCAATTGCAACATTAAAAAGTGGCATTGAAAGAATACTTAAAGATAAAGTACCTGGAGTAATTGAAGTTATAGCTACTTAAACTATTCAGATTCTCTCGTTGTATAAAAGTTTATACCCCTAAGGACTCCACGATCAACTAAAGGCTCCACTACATATCTAATATTATTAATACTTACCCCACCACCAATTTGATTTGGGTTGTCTACTTCATCATATAAACCTACTTTTGAAAGAACAGAATCTCTTCCTTCTTTATTAAGTGTGTTATCCGACATAGCAATAATAATTAAAAAGAATAAACGTGTTCTTTGAGAAGTGACTTCGTCATCTGCTACAGGAGAAAAGAATTCTACTCCTTCTACAATATCATCATCTATAAGAATATTTAATACAAAGGTAGAATTAATATTTTCACTAAGACCAAATTGATAAAATAATATTTTTTGGTCAGTAGATGCCCACTGAACTTTATCTGGATTTATTGAAAAATATAAAAGAGTTTCTTCATCTTCTGATATTTCATTAACAAGCTTGTTCCAATTAGAAACAAATTCAGTTGGATTTTTCCCTAGGCCTTGATCAAAACTGATTTCTTCCCCAGCTGTAGGTCCAGATTCACCTACATCAGAGTCTGGACTGGTTGTACAACTCGTAATTAACAAGAAAACTAAAAAGAAGCATATTTTTTTCATTGTTCGATTATCTTTTTTAGATTATTGAGATTTTTTTTCCAAATTGCTTTTAAAACTATACCACCAAATAATTCGGCAATCGGACCACCAAGATATATTGGAGCTTTCAATACTTCAATCCAATCAAACTTAGTTGAATCCTCACTATTTTTACTTAAATAGAAAGCACCTTCTCCAGTTACTAAGCCCTCATGCACTACTCCAATGCTCTCCATTTCATCCCATGAAGTTACAGTTATAATATCATTTAAAGAAAAAGGTCCAACTTTTGTTAAAACTTTCATTTTTGTATCCATTCCAAACTTATTTTCAGAGAGAAAGTCTATTTTTGCGGCATCTTGCATCCAATTAACATGATTTTCCATTATTTTAACTTCATCCCAGACTTCATTTAATGGTCTATCAATGATTGTTGATACTTTAATTCTTTTACTCATTGCTTGTTAAACAATATTAGTTCATAAGTAAAATAAATATATATGAATAAAAATGATTATATGTATTTAGATCATGCAGCAACTACTCCAATGCGTGAAGTTGCTTTTGAAGCGTACAAAAAAACTGAAATGGATGCATATGCTAACTCTTCAGGAGGACATGCATTGTCTAGAAAAGCAAAAAACATATTAGAAGAATCCAGAGAGTTTATATCTAGTTGTTTTGGCGCAGCACCAAATGAAATAACTTTTACAAGTGGAGGCACAGAGGCAGATAATTGGATTATTAAAACTCCATTTGTTGACCAAGAAAAGAGATCTGAACTTACAACTACACAGATTGAGCATGAAGCCGTTCTAGCATCTGCAGAAAATGTAGATAAAAAAGGGTATAAAGTTAATTTTATTTCATGTGATGAAGACGGCATAACTAATGCAGAAGAATTCAAGCAATCTATCAATGCTAATACATTGATTGCTTCAGTTATGTATGCCAATAATGAAACTGGTGTTGTACAACCAATTAAAGAAATGTCGCAATCAGTTAAAGATGTTAATCCACAGACCTTATTTCACTCAGATGTAGTTCAAGCTGTTGCAACAAAAAAAATAGACTTTCACAGTTTAGGTATTGATAGTGCAGCTATATCAGGCCACAAGATAGGAGGTCCGAAAGGTATTGGGGTAATGTTTTTAAAGACTGGCTACAAAATTCCAAGCCTTCTACATGGTGGGAAACAAGAGCTTGAAAGAAGAGCTGGTACAGTAAATGTTTCAGGAGTTGCTGGATTAGCAGCTGCTTTAAAAGAACAACAACAAAACTTAAAAGAAGAGACTAAATTAATCGAAAATGAAAGAAAAATATTTGAAACAAAAATTAAAGAAGAGTTTGATGTGAAAATTATTGGAGAAAATGTACAAAGATTATGTCACATCTCAAATATACAATTTAGAAATATTAATTCTGAAACATTAATGGTTGCTTTAGATTTGAATGGTATGGGTGTTTCTAGAGGCTCAGCTTGTGCTAGTGGTGCTCAGAAGCCTTCACATGTTTTAAAAGCAATGAATGTAGATGATGAAGTTATTAATAATCATCTAAGATTTAGTTTTGGATGGAATATTGAAATAGGAGATGGTAATAAATCTGCTGAAATTTTGAAAAATACAATTAAGGAAATAATTTGAGAATATTAGTTGCTATGAGTGGAGGAGTAGACTCCTCAGTTGTTGCGGGTCTTTTAAAGTCTCAAGGACACGATGTAATTGGCGTAACAATGAAACTTTGGGAAGGACCAAATGGAGAAATGCCAGAAACAGGCTGCTGCACATCGGCTGATTCTGAAGACGCACGAAAAGTTGCAGCAAAATTAGATATACCATATTATGTTCTTGATTACACAGCTTCTTTCTCAGAAAATGTAATAGACAATTTTGTAGACATGTACTCACAGGGACTAACTCCAAATCCTTGTGTTGAATGCAATAGATCAGTTAAGTTTGATCATTTCATTGATCAGGCCAAAAAACTTAATTGTGAAAAAGTTGCTACTGGTCATTATGCAAAAATTGTTAAGAATAGTGATATATTTGAACTTCATAAAGCAGATTATTTAGACAAGGATCAATCTTATGTTTTACATATGTTAGATTCTGAAAAGTTAGCACAAATAGATTTTCCACTTGGTGCAATTTCAAAACCAGAAGTCAGACAGATTGCAGCAACACTTGGGCTAAAAACCGCATTTAAAAAAGATAGCCAAGACATTTGTTTCGTCGGGAAAAAAGACTATCGAAATTTTGTTAGTAAAAGAATAGATGTTTCCTCAAAAGGACTTATAGTCGACAAGTATGAAAACGAAGTCGGTACACATGGCGGAATACATGCATACACAATTGGTCAGAGAAAAGGAGTTCCAGGCGGACAAGGCGAAGCAAAATACGTCACAAAAATTGATGTTGAAAATAATAAGATTTATATAGGGAGTAAAGAGGAGCTCACAACTAAAAAATTTCTCATAGAAGATGTATCTTTTGTTAACAGTATTGAATATGATAACTTATCTGTTCAGACAAGGTACAACTCAGACGATGTCCCATGTAATATTGAAAAAGTGGACGAATCTACTTTTCAAATAGAATTGAAAACACCAACATTAGGTGTTGCTCTTGGACAATTTGGAGTAATTTATCAAGATACAAAACTTGTTGGAGGAGGAAGGATTACGTCAAAAGTTTTAGAAGAAGTTTATGAATAAAAAGCATGTTAATAATCTTATAGAAAAGCTGACAGATGCTGAGCATGCTTATTATGTTTTAAATAAACCAATAATGTCTGATGGTGAATATGATAAATTATTTAACGAGCTAAAAGAAATTGAGCTAGAGAATCCAGACTTAGTTTCCAGCTTCTCACCAACACAAAGAGTAACTGGTACTCCAGAAAATGTTTTTGAACAAGTTTCGCATAAGCAAAGAATGTACAGTTTAGATAATTCAGAAAACGTAGTTGATATTGAGAAATGGATTGAAAAAATTGAAAAATTAACTGATAAAGAACTATTTCCCCTAACAGTCGAGCCAAAAATTGATGGACTTGCAATTTCGCTAATTTATAAAGATGGTTTATTAGTAAAAGGACTTACACGTGGTGATGGATTTGTTGGAGAAGATGTAACGCATAACATAAAGACGATAAAAAACATTCCTCTTAAATTTAAACAACCCATGGATGGTGAAATTGAGGTTAGGGGGGAAGTTTTTATGCCTACTAACAGTTTTGAATTACTAAATAAGCAGAAGGTCAATGATCAAAAAAGATTGGAATATTTAAGTAGGATAATTAAAAAAGAAATGACATCTGAAGAATTAAAAGAACTAAAAAAATTAAGAAATGAAGGTACTTCAGAATTCATTAATGCTAGAAATGCTGCAGCTGGTTCATTAAGGCAGAAAGATTCAAATATTACAGTAAACAGAGATTTGAGACTTTTAGCCTATCAATTAATTGAACATGAAGACCAAACTATAGATAGATACAGTGATCAAATATCACGCTTGGCAGAACTAGGGTTTAGTACAAACAATGTAATAGTTACTAATACAATCAATGATGTTGTCTCTGCTCTTAATAAAATTGAAGAAAATAGAAATGACTTCACTTATCAAATCGATGGGGCAGTTTTAAAAGTAAATTCTTTAGTTACTCAAGATGAGCTCGGCTTTACCTCAAAAGCACCAAGATGGGCGATTGCTTTTAAATTTACAGCTGAGGAACAAACCACAAAGTTGCTAGATATAAAATTACAGGTTGGAAGAACTGGAGCAATTACACCTGTTGCAGTTCTTGAACCAGTTAATGTCGGAGGAGCACTTGTATCTTTTGCAACGCTTCACAATCCAGATGAAATTAAAAGAAAAGATTTAAGAATTAATGATTATGTTATTGTAAGGCGTGCTGGTGATGTCATTCCAGAAGTAGTTTCGTCTATTCCAGAGAGGAGAGAAAGTTCATCAAAAAGCTGGTCTCTTCAAAAAAGTTGTCCCTGTGGTGAGTCATTTATTGAATTTATAAATGATGAAAAAGTGCCACGATGTACTGGTAAGGAAAAATGTAAAGTTGCCAATAAGGAAGCTTTAATATTTTTTGGTTCTAAAACAGGACTTGATATAGATGGATTAGGGAGAGAAACTGTTGAAACTTTAATCGATGAAAATTTAATAACCAGTTTTATAGATTTGTATTATTTGAAATATGAACAGCTTATAAATCTACCACAATGGAAAGAAAAAAAGACTGTTAACTTACTTGATGCGATAAAGGCATCAATTGATTCAGACCCCGCAAGGTTGTTGTCTGCATTAGGAATAAGGTTTGTAGGTAAGCAAACTGCAAAATTATTATTGAAGTCTTTTGGATCTATTGAGAAAGTTTTTAATGCTAAAGATGAAGATTTAGAAAATATACATGGAATTTCAGATAGTGTGATTAGTTCTATTTCAGAATGGTTCTCAAATCGTACCAATAAAGAAATGATTGAAAACCTTAAAAATATTGGTTTTAAAATAGACACTTTAGTTAAATCATCTCAAGGCGATTTGAACGGAAAAACATTCGTATTAACAGGTACCTTAAACAAATTTACAAGACAGCAAGCTACGCAATTAATTGAAAATTTAGGCGGTATTGTTACGTCATCAGTTTCTAAAAATACTAATTATTTAGTCTATGGAGAAAAAGCTGGCTCAAAGCTTGATAAAGCCAAAAAACTTAATGTTAATACTTTATCAGAGGGTGAATTTTCAAAGCTAATTAGTAAGTAGTAAATTCCCATTCATATTCACCAAAATCGGGTAGTCCGGTAAATGTATCCCAACTAATTTTTACAGTATGCCTACCTGGATTCCACGTTTCAAACGTTTTATTTGGTCCCGGTCTCCAAATATATACTCCAGTTGCTTCTACGTACTGTATTTCTGATTGAGGAATTATGTAATTATCTACAATTAAAGTTAACTCATAGCCAACAGGCAGGTCTATTTCTAACGAAGCCTGCTGAGGAACTTGATCATAAGGCAAGGGGTAGATATTTTCAAGAGAATATGGCAAGACTAATTCTTCATTGTTATTTTGAGAAAATGTCACTCCCCAGGTAATTACTAAAATTAATAAACCAGTTAATAAAAGAATAATAAATCTGTAAGTCTGTTTAGTCATACATTAAAATAATATCTAAGAAATAAAAAGAGACCAATTTAAAAATGAAAAAATTACAAGAAAAAATACAGAATATCGACCCTGGCAATATTAATGAGAGTGATATTGCAGTAATTGAATCAACAATTCAGGAACTTGATAATGGAACTGTTAGGGTAGCAAATTATCAAGATGGAGAGTGGACAATCAATGAATGGGTGAGAGATGCTATTTTACTATTTTTCTCAGTCAGAAATTTAAAAGAAATTAATGCAAACGATTTAATTTATTATGACAAGCTTGAACCTAAAAAAAATTATAAAGAATTAGGTATTAGAGTTGTTCCACCAGGAGTGGTCAGATATGGAGCTTTTTGTGAACCGGGTGTTGTTGTGATGCCAGGCTTTGTAAATATTGGAGCTTATGTAGGTTCAGGAACTATGGTTGATACATGGGCAACTGTAGGGTCTTGTGCTCAAATTGGGAAAAATGTACATCTTTCTGGCGGAGTTGGTATTGGAGGAGTTTTAGAGCCTGCTGGAGCTATGCCCGTTGTTATTGAAGATGGAGCTTTTATTGGTTCACGATCAATAATTGTTGAGGGTATCAGAGTAAAAAAAGGGGCTGTAATTGGAGCTAATGTTACTCTTACTGCTTCGACGCCAATAATTGATGTAACTGGCAAAGAACCAGTTGAAGTTAAAGGTGTAGTTGAAGAAAATTCAGTTGTTATTCCTGGAACAAGACCAAAAGAGTTCCCTAGTGGTACATTCAATACACCATGTGCCTTAGTAATTGGAAAAAGAAAAGAATCTACTGATGAAAAAACATCACTTAATGATGCCTTAAGAACTTTTGGAGTTGAAGTTTGAGTTTAGTTGACACTTTATCAAAACTCATTTCAATTGAATCTGAGACTGGCAAAGAAGAAAAAATTTTAGATTTTATTAATCAATTCTTAATTGAAAATAATTTTAAAGGAGAAATATTAAGAAGCAGTGGCGGGATAGTTGCTGTACCAAAAGAATCAACTAAAAAAATTGCACTCGTTGGTCATGTTGATACTGTACCAGTTGTGCCTAATCAAAAATATGAATTCGATAATGAAGACATTGTTGGCGGTAGAGGCACAGTTGATATGAAAGGTGGTATCGCAATAATGTTGCATAGCCTAATTGAAAACCACTCTGAGATAATTGCTGTTTTTTATACTGCTGAAGAAAGTTCTTATGATGACAATGGATTAAATATAATTATGCCTACTCTTTTGAATGATTTTGATCTGGATTTCGCAATAATCTTAGAACCAACTGATAATGAAATACAACTTGGTTGTCTTGGAGCATTAAATGCAACATTAACATTGCATGGAAAAGCAGCACATTCAGCAAGGCCATGGGTTGGTGATAATCCTGTTTATAAAGTTAAAGAAATTATCAAATTAGTTCAAGATAATGAAATCTTGGAATTAGATATCGATGGTTTAAAATTTAAGCAAGTGATGTCAATTACAAAAATTTCTTCAGGTATTGCAAATAATGTTATTCCTGAAGATTTAAAACTTAACTTAAACTTTAGATATTCTCCAGAAATGAATGGCGAAGAAGCAAGTAATTATATACGTGATTTATTCTCAGACTATAGCGATGTAGAAATCATGAATACTTCTGATGGAGCAATGCCAAATAAGGAAGAGAGTCAAATCAGTAATTTTATTAAAAGAACAAGTGCGGTTGTTCAGCCTAAACAAGCTTGGACAGATATTGCACGATTTTATCAAAACAATATACCCTGCCTAAACTTTGGTCCAGGAAATCCCTTGTTAGCTCATGCTACTAACGAGCATATTAGTAAGAGACAGCTATTAGAATCATATGAATTACTTTCAAGCTACTTTAAGGAAGAAATTGAGTAAAGATTTTGACATACAAAGCATAGCAAAGCTTGCTTCGATAAACTTATCAGAAGATGAGCAAAAAGAATTAGATAATGATTTAAGCATCATCTTAGAACATGTAAAAGCGTTAAGTGATTTAAAGCTAGATACTGAGCAAAAAGAAATATTTATTCATCCTTTAGAGAAAGAATTAGAACTACAAGAGGATAAGCTTGTTAAATCTTTAACTCATGAAGAAGCATTGAGTAATGCCCCTGAGTCAAAAGATGGCAAATTTGTTGTCCCACCATCAATGGAATAGATATGGATATAACTAATTTACCTATTCGAAAACTTAATACTTTATTTAGTAAAAAAGAATTAAAGCCTTCAGAATTATATTCTCAAATCTTTGATAATGCTGCAAATTCCGAAGCTTCTCTTCATGCACACTTAACTCTCTTTGAGGATGAAAACATAAAAAAAGCTAAAGAGTCGGATCTTAGGTTTGATTCAGGAACTTCTGAAAGTTTATTAGATGGCATACCCATTGCTATTAAGGACAATATAAATATCAAAGGATATAAAACTACATGTTCGTCAAAAATGCTTTCAAATTACACTTCTCCTTATGATGCCACAGTGATTAAAAAGTTAAATGAAAGACAGACACTGTTTACAGGCAAAACTAATTTAGATGAATTTGCTATGGGTTCTTCTACAGAAAACTCTGCATTTGGTCTCACTAGAAACCCATGGGATACCGACTTTGTTCCAGGCGGATCTTCTGGAGGATCTGCTGCTTCAGTTGGAGCAAGGTCATCTGTAGCTGCACTAGGAAGTGATACTGGTGGTTCTATTCGACAGCCTGCTTCATTTTGTGGATTAGTTGGATTTAAACCAACTTATGGAACTGTCTCTAGGTACGGACTAATAGCTTTTGCTTCGTCTCTTGATCAAATTGGCCCAATTACTAAAACTGTTGATGACTCAAGAATAATTTTTTCAGCTATTTCAGGTGATGATCCTAGAGATGCTACTTCAATAGTTAATAATCAAGTGGATATTCCATCTGATAAAACTGCCAAAATTGGAGTTATTAAAGAGCTTATGGGAGACGGTATATCTGATGAAGCTAAAAATGAAGTAAACAAAGTAATCGAAATTTTAAAATCAAGTGGATATGAAGTCAAAGAAATATCAATTCCAATAATCGAACTTGCCATAAGCATTTACTATCTTATTGCTCCAGCAGAGTGTTCAGCTAATCTCGCAAGGTTTGATGGTGTGAGGTATGGATTAAGAGTTGATGGTAAAACAAGCTACGAAATGATGGAAAATACTAGAGCAGAAGGTTTTGGTAAAGAGGTGAAAAGAAGAATCCTTTTAGGGACGTATGCGCTTTCGGCTGGATATTATGACGAATATTATGGAAAAGCATTACAAGCAAGGAAAGAAATGATTGAAGGGTTTATAAAAGCATTTAACGAAGTTGATTATTTAATTTCACCAACAACCCCAACCCAGGCTTTTAAAGCTGGTGAAAAGACAAGCAATCCATTAGAAATGTACATGTCAGATTTATGCACAATTCCTGCAAACTTAGCGGGACTTCCAGCAATAAGTATTCCAACAGGGGTTACTAGTGACAATCTGCCTCTTGGAGTACAGGTAATGAGTAGAGCCCTTTCTGATGATTCGCTTTTAAACTTCTCTGAAATTATTGAAAAAGAGCTTCAATTCAACCAACAACCAAAAGGTTGGATGTAATGTCATTACAGCCAACTATTGGAATTGAGACCCATATAGAGCTCAACACAAATACAAAAATGTTTTGTAGGTGTGGTGTTGTTGATACTGAAGATCCAAATGTAAGTTTATGCCCAACATGTCTTGGATTACCAGGAGCACTACCTGTTCCAAATAAAAAAGCTATAGAATCTATCACACTTTTAGCATTAAGTACTGGTTGTGAAATAACAAGAAAAGGCATGTTTCATCGTAAAAATTACTTTTATCCCGATTTACCAAAAAATTATCAAATATCTCAATTTGATTTACCAGTTGGCCTGAATGGTGAACTAGAAATTGTTATTGAAGAAAGTACTGACAATATCCAAATTGAGAGAGTACATATGGAAGAAGATACGGGGAAATCTACACATAGTGGTTCAGGTAGAATTGAATCAGCAACAAGCACTGCGCTAGACTTTAATCGGTCAGGAGTTCCTTTAGTTGAAATTGTAACTAAGCCCGTTATCACTTCATCAAAACAAGCTGTTGCCTATATAGAGGAGTTAAGACAACTAGCTATAGACTTAAATATTTCTGAAGGAAGATTAGAAAAGGGTAATTTAAGATTTGATGCAAATATTTCTGTAGCTCCTGAAGGCAGTAGTGAGCTAGGTACAAAAGTAGAAATTAAAAACATGAACTCCCTTCGTTCTCTAGAAAGAGCAATTGACTATGAAATAGAAAGACAAACAAAAGCTGTTGAGGATGGTGTTGAGATTATACAAGAAACACGTCACTGGGATGAGAACAAAGAATTGACTAGCACAATGAGATCTAAGGAGGGAAGTGCAGATTATAGGTATTTTTCAGATCCTGATTTGCCA
>Ga0181415_1000082_pt1 | contig 23594 bp, 27 predicted proteins | sample 38SPOviralmetaG_FD_130140 | JGI IMG/M metagenome (GOLD analysis project Ga0181415, IMG submission 130140) | Marine viral communities from the oligotrophic San Pedro Time Series (SPOT) site, San Pedro Channel, CA, USA - 38 SPOT_SRF_2012-12-11 | ecosystem: Environmental > Aquatic > Marine > Strait...
AGGTGTTGAACTGCTCGCCTCTAAGGGCTGAGACCATGTTCCTAAAGAACCTAGCTATGCGCTCTACAAGGGATCTTGGCTTGCCCTGTAAAAGTTTACTGTCTTCTCTTGCTCGCCTGACTAACTCAGCAACAGATTCTTCTGCCTGATCTACTGGGCTTAAGTCATCGTAGTTGTTTTGCGCCCACTTGAGGAATGTTTGTGGCTTGCCATCTCTGTCTTTTGTGGGGTGTATCTTCTTGCTTGCTGCCCTTGAAAGAAGATTCCATTCTTTGTTGGTGAACAGATCCAGCTTACGCATGGCATGGATCATTTCGTGATCTAGAAGAGCTAGTAATTCTGCTTCTACCTGAGCATCTGTCAGGGTCTTACCCTGCATAGCTTTGTCTATTGACAAGAAAATAGTATTTATTCTTGGGTCGTAATAGGCCTCTGCTCTGTCTTCTGGGTCTGCCTGATCATCCCGAACAAGCTGGTACTTGGCTTCTCTAGCTAAAGCGGCCTCACCACCAATGACATCTGCATCTATATCGCCGCCCTGTCTGGGCCTTATGCCGTAGACAAGATTGCCCAGAGGGTCTTTGACCGCCGTCCTGAGCGCATAATCTAGGCTTAGGCCAACGTCCTTCAAACCAAACCCTGTCATCACCTTCTTGATTGCAGAGCGTAATCGATCAACATCTACAGATGGCGCAGGCAAAGCGAGCGTTTCTTGCTGTTGCTCCACCACAGGCTCAACTGGAGCAACCGGCTTAACACCCTGCTTGGCAATGTCCTTACGCAACTCCTGCATAGACTCAGCGCCACTTTTGGTCGCTATGTTTATACCTGTAGCGTTAGCTAAGACTATTTCGCCTGCATCTGGGCTTTCTTGCAGGGCTTGGACAGCAGCACGGAACTGCGCCCCTGTGTACTTGGGCAGCTTGAATGTGGGCAGCTTGGTGGGCTTGTCAAATCGTGGCAGTGATCTAAGACGTTGATATAGCAGCCTAGCCTCAGCAACAGACAGGTCGTTTACCGACTTGATCGTCTTCTTGCCAAGAATTCTAGACGCAAGGTACTTGACCTCTGGAGATCCCACTTTGGAGGTTATGTTCTTTGCTTCTAACAGCGACTGCATCTCTTGGAAGTTGCCATCGACGTTACGCATAACGCCTTTTTCGACGGCAGCCTTGCCAGTGGCGTTGTTTAGTTGGTTGGCATAAACCCTAGCATCAGCCTCGGTCTTGAACTTAACCAGCTTAGGCGGCTTCTTCTTGGGGTTTGCTTTGATTTCAGCGTCTTTCTCTAGGACGGTCAGAGGTCTGCCCTGAAGCACCTCGCCTGCGCTGCTCCTGATAATAGGGTTGCCAGCTTTACTGAGATCAGCCTTGTACGTTTCTGTCTCTGGAAGACCATTTACCCGTGTATCGGTAAGGTTATATAGCTGGTCTTCTTTCAGTACGCTTCTGACTTCTTCAATGGTGAAGTTGTTTGTTACTGGCAGACCCTTACGCAGACGCTTCGCGTTGATGCGCTGAGAGGCAGTCATCTTGGACGGCCCTACACGGTTTTCTACCAGTGTTTTGACATCAGCAACCTCATCAAAACCACGGTCTTGTGTGGTCTCTGCTGCGCTATCTACGGCAACAGATGTGTAGGTGTTGGAGTCAGGATGGTTTACAGCGAAGTTGTAGGATTGAAGTGTAGAAGCTTGATCTGTGTCATACGCTTCTGGGGATGTGGAGATGACGGCGTCACCAGCAGAAAAGACGTTGTCGTTGATGATTTCGTCATTAAGAAACCCAGCAAGAGCGAAGGCATCTTCTGAGTTGTTGAGTGGTATGCCGAACTGCTGACCAGAACTGTCTTGTACGGTAAAGACGGGAGCGCCAGCCTCATCTAGCTGAGTGGTGTCTCCTAAAGCACCGCCAAACTCTTGTGGCAGGTTAACCGTGAATGAGTTGTCTGCTGATGGGAAGCTATCGCCCATTGTCTGGCGTATCTGTTGAGCATAGGCAAGCATTGGCTGCTTTGGGTATCGCCTTTGAATCCCTGCGGTAGGCTCTGCGACAGTGGTGATCTGCAACCCTGTCTGCTGAGGCACACCATTCACGGAGGTAATCACCTCGCCGCCACCGGGAACCTCAACAAAGGTTGTGACCTGCTCTGTAGGCTTACCCTTGTTTCTTATTCTGGTCTTTTCTTCTGCTTGGAAGGTCTGGCCTGATGCATCAGATATGTTAACTATTCTTGCAGGAGTCTTTAACTTGGTTGTGAGCGCCCTGCCTGTAGGTGGAGCTATCTGAGCAGGATCTACTTCTGCTCCAGCAGCCTGCCTACGAGCCTCAGCGGCAGCCTTTACGTCTAGATTAGACTGAGCATCTATATCGGCTTGTTCTGCAAGGTCTTTGGGTAGGTTCGCCTGCCTTTGGTTCTGGGCATCTTCTAGGTCTTCTCTTTTCTTTCTTTCTGCTTCTTCTGAGGATTTGAAGGCATCTTTGTTGCGCCTTCCAGCTACAGCGTTCAAGACTAAGTCAGCGCCTGCGCCAATAGCACCGCCTACGGTGAAGTCATCCATCAGGTTGCCACCACCAACCTCCAGCGCCTCGTTGTATACGCCCTTTTCAACAGCGTCTTGCAACAGGCTTGCGGTTACTTCCTGAACGCCCTCAACCGTGCCTGACATCAGGGCTGACCTAAGACGTTGACTGATGCCAGAAGGTAGCTGATCACCCGCTTCTAGGCCTCTAAGCCTACGCAAAAGCCTTACAGGCGTAGCAAGCTCTGACAGACCCACCATAGTGCCGCCGACAATGGCAGCGTCTTCTTGCCCCTCAGAGACATCAAGACCTGCGTCACGGGCAGCTTGTATTCTTTGTGCTTGATCACCAGCGCCTGTGCCTGCCGCTAGTATGCCAGCGGCTCCTAGCTCACCAGCCTGAACCGCTCTGCTTGCCTGTATGCCCTTGCCAGCCAGACCAGCAAGCCGCACCGCTGCGGTAGGGGTGAAGAACGACGCAAACGATCCAACGCCTTCGCCAAACTTGGTAAGCCATTGATCCCTATATGCGAGATCAGCCCCCATAGACTCTTCTATTGCAGCACGGCCTTCTCTCGCAGCGCGAACCAAGTCGTTCTCTTCGCCGCTATCTATTAAGTCCTCAAGGCCTACTGCGTTGGTGCCTGCATCAGCAAGCTCTGCAAGACCTTCGCCAGCAGACAAGAACGCATTGGCGAAACCGCGACCTACACCCTTGGCAGTCTCAAAGGCTTGACCAGATGCGGTTCTTTCTTCCTCAAATGGGTCAAAGCCTAGATCATCAGCGGTTGCAACATTGTTTCTTATGAGCCTTTCGGCAAGGTCTTTTTTACTCATTCCATCAGGAACGTCATATACAACAAGGCCGTTTGGGAGCGTTACATCCATGCTAGATATTCTGCATATCGTTAAAGTTTACGCCGTTTGGATTCGCTCTCCCTGCTGCACTGGCAGTGGGATCTTCTGGAATCGCGGCAGCAGCAGACATATCAATGCCAACGTCATTGCCAAGATCTGTTATAAGCTGGCCTAGTCTAGCTTCATACTCTGGATGAAATGGAGTTAGAAGAGCGCCATCACTTCCTTGCATACTAGCAATTCGCTCTTTAGCAGTGTCAACAACTCTCTTTTGCTCAAGACTCAAGCTTGTTCTGCTGGATCTGTTTGCAATAGAGTCGTAATACCTAGCCCGTAAAGCCCTGTCACGGGCCTTTTCACGCACATCCTGTGCAGCAACGCCTGCCTTAGACAGACCCTCTGCTAGGTCACCCTTAGCAATGCCAGCGCCAAGCTGTATCAGGGCAGCGCCAAGGGCTTCTTTCTTGGCAAGCTCTTCCTTGCTCATGAGGCCAGCCTCACGGGCGGCCCTAGCTTGTTGTATGTAACGATCCGCTGCTTGCTGCGCTGTTTCTTGATCAGGGGCCGCTGTCTCAGTTGCTACCTCTGTCTCTTTAGTTGTTGCGTCATCAGTGCCTGTTACGGCAGCGTCTTGGTCTTTTGCTTCTTTGGCTAATCTTTCAGCTTCCAATCTATCGTCACGAATCTGTGCCGCCCTTAGGTTGCGCCCTCTTGGATCTCCTTGTGGCCCCGTGTCAAAGAAATTGGGATCTGCATCTTTTCTTCTTCTGGTCGATCCTCTTCTGCGTTCAGGCTTTGGTTGAGCAGCCAGCCCTTCTTGTGCCATACGCTCTGCTGTAGCAGGATCAACCTGAAAATCCTTGACCATATCAGCAACTTGGCGGTTATATTCTCTTGTGCCGTACTCTGGCAGCCCTAGCCCAGATATCTCATCAGTTCTAGACTCAAGATTCTTTGCACCGCCCATCAAGTAGTTAAGACGATCAGTAACAGCCGATCCGGGGTCTCCAATGGCCTCTCTAGACTGCCTTAAAATGTCTAGTGAGCCGCTTATGTCAGTGGTAGGTGGTATCTCACCCTTGGCAGCGTCCTCTATGATCGCAGAAACAGGGTTGTTATCTGTAGTGATCAGGCCTTTCGGGTCTACTTTAGTGTTTTCTGCCATGCGAATGACATCGCCTGCTTCAGCTTGCTTTCTCGTAGGCTGTCGAGCCACAAGCGGCAATGCATTCTCTAGCTCTGGAAGCGTTGATACACGGCTTTGTCTGATAATCTCGCCAACCTCTGGTGTCTCTCTTCCACCAAAGATGCCGGTCATTAGTTCTGTGGTTGTTTGCGGCCCTTCAACAGCCCTACCTTCAGCCGTTTGTTTGGCTGATCTTTGCATTCGGTCAAACCTAGATTGATCAAGCATGCCCTCTACAAGGCCTTCGGGGAGAGGAGGCTCTTGACCCAGCACGGGAAGGTTCATCGACTCTGTGGTTACAACGCCTTCTCTCATTTGAGGAAGCGGGAAGTCTCCAAGCATTCCTTGCGGAGGCTGCGCTGAAGCGACAATGTTTGGTCTGGGGGTTGGGAACTGTGTTTGACCAGAATCACCCTGACTCAGGTTTGCCTGCTCAATCATGCTTGTGATCTGACCGGGACTATACTCAGACCTAGACTCCATCATAGCCATTGGTGACAAGATTCTTGCTCTCATCTCAGGATCTGAAAGGTCAACCTCTGCGTCAGGGTCTATGCCAAGCTGACCAGATATGTAGTTAACATAACTACTTGTATCGTTTTCTGAGGGAGGAGCAAACCTGTTTATCAAGCCACGGACAGTATTGATTCCGCGCTTTGTGCCGTAGGTGGTAAGTACTTTGTCGGCAGCACGAACCCCGTACATTGGGTCTTCAAAGCTTACAAAGCCTGAATCTTCGCCTGACTCCCCAAGAAATCCTTGGTCATACCGCCTGATGTTGTATGGGTTGTTTATTCTCTGACCAATAATAGATGACTGTGCAGGAGTTTGGTCAATCGGGAATGTAGCCATCCTGCCTTCAGCCATGCGGATAACCCCGCCTGCTGCCATGCCTTGTGGAGGCATAGGCTGCTGCATAGGCGCTTGAGGCATTGGCTGGCCCATAGGGGGTTGTGGCGTGGGGCCGCCCTGCGGCATAGGCATAGGGCCGCCCTGCGGCATACCCTGCTGAGGCATCATTGATGCTATGCCCTGCGGCTGAGGGTTAACTATTTGCTGGGCAACTGTTCCTTGAGGCTGTTGCTGCTGCCTAGCCTCAAACCTTTTACGCATGTCGCCACGGCGCTGTATCTCGCTGATAACAAGGAACTGAGGCACCTGTGGATTAGGTGCTTTAGCCAACTGCTGTAGCGCCTGATCAGGCAACCCTTTTACGTCATCCTCTAGCTGGATTAGGTTCTGCATCGATTATCCTCTACCTGCCGCCCAAGGCGTTATAAAGACCTACACCACCAATGCCTGCGCCAAGAAGCTGCTGACCGGAAGACGGTTGAACACCATAGCTCGCCATAGTGCTACCGGGAGTAACGGGCAGACCTTGAAGCATGTTGCTGAAGAACCCGATCTGCTCTCTTGGGAACGCTTGCTGACGCAGGAAGTCTTGATAGCCCATATCCAGACTGCGCTGACCCATGCCTCGCTGTATCTCACCGGCAGCCTGCAAGTTTTGTAGCCTGTCAAAGGCCATTGCCTGCTCTTGTCCACCAAGCGAGCTAAGTAGTCGCGCTGCGTCAAGGGCTTGACCTCTGCCAGCTTGATCAGCCTGTAGCCCTGCAAGCCCAAGCTGCGCTCTGTCTTGCGCTGAACGGACGTTAAACTCTCTAGCAGCCATTGCCGCTTGGTTCTGAGCCTGATCCATACGCTCTTGAGTCTCTTGTGCAGAGAGACCCATGCGAGCAGCTTCTTGTTTTGCTTGCTCTCGCGCTTGGAATACTGCTCTAGCTTCTTGTTGTTGAGCCAAAGCCATCTGTTGATTTTGCCCAAACGCATCAGAACGAAAACGCTGCGCTGCTTGATTGGCAGCCTCTTGCTGCTGCTGCGCTGACAGCCCCAGTTGAGCTGCTTGTTGCCGAGCTTGCTCGCCAGCATCAAATGAACGCTGGGCAAACTGCTCCGCTTGAACAGCCCCTTCCATTGTTTGACCAAACGCCCCTTGACGCAGTTGCTCTTGCGCCTGTCTGGCAGCGGCATCTTGTTGAGCCGCAGACAAACCAAGCTTTGCCGCCTGTTGCCTAGCTTGTTCCCCGGCTTGAAAAGATTGCACATCAAGCTCTTGCTGAGACCTTCGACCCGCTTCTGTCTGCTGAAAAGCGCTTTGACTAAATTTTTCTTTGGCTTGTCTAGCGGCATCTTCTTGTTGTTGAGCCGTCATACCAAGTTGAGCAGCTTGCTGCCTCGCTTGCTCACCTGCTTGGAACGAATCAATTGCCATTTTCTGTTGCGCTTGCCGAGCTTGCTCAGTGGTGCCAAATGCAGCCTGCCTAAGCTGCTCTGCTTGCTGCTGCGCTTGTTGTGCTTGAGTACCAGTTTGCAAGCCAAGCTGTGCTTCTTGAAGCCTTGCCGCTCTATCGGCCTCAAAGGCCTGTTGCGCTTGGTCAAAGGCTGCACGACCACCTGTTGCTTGAATATCTTGAAGCTGCTGACCAAGGTTTCTTTCTCGCTCAGACTGCATAACAGCTTCACGATAGCCGCCGAGACCGCCAGCCTGTGCTGCTTGTTGAGAGATGTTTGCTGCTTGAGTATCAGAGGCTCTTCTTGCCTCTCTCTTCTCTATGTCAGTCACAAGCTGCTGATAAGGATTCATGTAATCCTGAATTGTAGCCGTGTCTGCAACAGTCCCTGCTTGAAAGCCGGGGCCAAAGTCACCTTTGCCTGTATACTGAGACTGTAAGTCCCTTGCGGAGTAATCTTGCCCTAACTCACGAGCTATGTATCCGGGGTCAAAAGAACCAGCTTCGTAGCCTACGTTTAGATCCCCTGCTTGATAGCCCTGACCGATAGTTCCCGCTTGATAATCGGAATCTACTCCTTGAGCGGTATAGCCGCTTGTGGAAGTTTGAGGAGCAAAAGTGGAATCTCTAGTGCCTGCTGTGTAGCCAGATGCTATGGTTCCGGGGGTATACGTTGGATCAAGGGTTCCTGCTGTAAAGCCTTGAGTCAGGCTTGCGTCTGTAGGTGCTGTGTAGCCAGAAGCTATGGTGCCAGCCTGATAATTAGAAAACTGCTGCTGAGGATTGAATCCAGAAGCAATGTTCATACCCATGTTAGTTGGCTGATAGCCTATCTGTGTGGCTATGTCGCTTGCCGATCTAATCTGCTGAGGAGTGCCAGCGCCAGCTATCTCTGCCATGCCTTGCATTGCAGTGGTTTCAAAGGGATTAAAGTCCTGTATCCGCTGACCCTGATACGTCTCGTATGGTCGAGTGCTTTCGTACACTGTTCGACCAAGCATCTCCTCATAGAAAGGCTTTGCATACTCAGGGAGGTTTGTCTGCGTTACTACGCTCTCGCTTTGTTGAGGGCCGCCACCACCTTTACTCATTTCTTAAACTCCTCTCGTAAACGACATATGATCGCTCAAATCCGTCTTGCTGAAGCCATTTCCAGAATCCCATCCTAGCAGTAGCTTCTATGCCGTCACAGTTATTATCTATTGCCCAGTCAGTAAATCGCTCAAGCATGTCCCAAACCCAGTCGTTGAACTTGTCACCGCCCAAAAACTGTATCGTAAGCATCCTTTTTGCTGGATAAGACACCAGTTCTGTAGTGCCTACCCCGTCTATCTTGTGATCTTCGTCAAAAGCCAGCCATAGGTGCTGATGTCCTAGCTTTATGGACTGGAGAAGTGACTCCTCATTCCACCTGCCTTTTGATCTTGCTACCGCTTTGAGTAACTGCCCTCTAACTTCAGGCCACAATGTCTCTGTATAATTAGGAGGAACCATTGTGATTGTGTGAGTAATTTCCCTTGGCGCTGTTTTGCTACGCACCTTTGGCTCACGGGATATATCCCTAACCCTTGTTTCGTCAAAGCTTAACAATTGGCTCATGCGGGTATTAGGCCTCCATCTCTAGCTACCAGTGGATCTGGCTGCTCTGTTGTCCCAGTCTTTTGCATCCTGATCTCATCAAGCATCGCGTCAAAACGCTTTGCGCCAGCGCCTGTGTCGCCGTCACCTGCCGCTGAGACTACGTCTGCTGGGATGATAAACTCGCCGGGAGACACTGCTACAGGCTGCTGACCGCCGATAGTGCCGGGAATCATGTCATCCATGCCACGCCCTTCACCCTCAATCACACCCTCTGTCTGAGCGTTAGGCTGAATGCTTTGAAGTACTTGCTCTCTAAGCATCTGGAAAGCCTCTGTTCCGTACTCATCCAAGAACCGATCAATAACAACTGAAGCCTCTTCTTCTGAAAGCTGACCCATGACAGCCATCATAGTCTGCTCTATGAGAGGATCTGCGCTTGGCACCGTGCCGCCTTCTTGCATGCCCATATAGGCGTTGGTGTAATCAAAAGACAGGTTCTGCATGTTTGGAGCAAACCTCATAAAGTCTTCTTCTTTGTTTCCGGTCAGACCTAAATCCGCAAACTCTTTCTTAGCTGCCTGATACTTTTTGCTTCCTACGCTCCTTCCTCTTCTGGGCGTTGTAGCAAGGGCGACTAAAGCGTCATAGTCTTTTTCAGACATAAACGGAGCAATGCCCTGACCCGTAACCATATCTGAAAAATCAACGTCTGGAGTTGTAGTGGTATCGGTAGTGGTATCGGTAGTGGTGTCAGTCTGAGCATCATCTATCTCAGGAATACGCTTTCTGAAATACTCAATCTCAGGCCCGAATCCGGGTCTGTACTCAACCTCTTGCAACTCTGGGGCAGTTTTTGCTACCGGCCCTCTAAGCTGCGCCTGTCTGGATGCGGCAGAGCCGTAGCCGAACCTAGCTCCTCCACCCATACCTTGATTAAAGCCGCCCATTGGGCCGCCCTCATTCATGCGGATTGGCGCTCCACCAAGGTTTTGAAGGTCGTTTACCTGACGCTGATACTCTTGAGGGTTCAGGGAAACGATACCGCCAGCCCGTGCATAGTTCGTAGGATCATATGCAGCGTACTGTCTGCCCATGCCAGAAGTGTCAATGCCAAAGTCTGTGCCAGCTAAATCCAGCGATGTGCCTAGCAGATCATAGGCACGATCCTCTTCTGCTTGTCGGTCAGCTTCAGTCTGCCGAGCCATCTGCTCGTAGCCTTCTTCCATCTCTATCTGACCTTGAAGGCCTGAACCGATAGCTAAAGGCAAGATCGCAGACTTGCTTGCCAAGCCTTTGCCTGTAGCAGCTAAAGCGTCTCCACTAGAGAAGGGTTGCGTAAGTCTTTCCCCGAATCCAGCACTGGTTCTTTGAGATATAAGCTTGTCGCTTAGTGTCTGCTGCAAACCCTGATTACTGGTTGCTTCCATCGCAGCTTTTGAAGCAGCCTCTATTGAGGCAGGATCTACAGCAGCAGCTTGCAATGTTGTTGCATCAGCAGCCAACTTAGCGCCTTCAGTAGTGGCTGTGTCTAAAGCAGAAGCAGTAACGTCAGCGCCTGTGAGAGCGTCTGAACCTGCGCCTAAAGCAGAACCAATGCCATAACCCATGAGGCCAGAGGCAAGGCCTTTCTTGAGGTCTCCGGTAATCGCAGTTGTGGCTAAACCAGAACCAATGGCCCCCGCTAGGGCGCTGTTAGCGCCGATTGTGGTTGCAAGACCAGCAAGACCGGCAGTAGCTCCACCTCCTATTGCCGTAAACGCCGCAGGGGCAAATGCACTAGCCAGCATGGGCAAAAGGAACGCAAACGCCTCTGGCTGTCCTGTCACAGGGTTGGTAGTAAGGCCACCCGGAACCATTGACGCTATACCCTGAACCTCTGCTGGGTTCATGTGTACAAGCATGCTGTCGCCATATCGCCCGTACTGAGCCATTTGCTCTGCCTGTGGCTGTAATGGCGCTTGTTGCATCTGTCCTCTTACATATTCCATTAACTTGTCTCCACACCGAATAGGTTAAAGCTTACGTTAGCGGCACTGGCGTAAACCTTGACCACATCCGCTTGACCAAGACACATGCCAATAACCACAGTTCTAGTGGTAGTGGCAGCAAGGGCTTCGTCAAAAAATATAAATTGTTTGTCATTTGCTGAAGCGCCAGCTACATGGACGCTAACCCTGAACGCGATGGCAGAGCCGCTTCTGTTGCATATGACTAGTGAACTAACAGTTGTTTGCGTCAGGTCTGGGACTGTATACAGTGTGGTCGTTGTCGTTGCCGAAACATCGGCCTGACCCAGAACCTTGATCGCATCTGTCATGAGGCACCCATCAGCAAGAACTGAAAGCGGCGCATGGCAAGAGAGCCTTCTTTATCGCCTTGAGTCTTAGCAAGAACCACATCATTTTCAATCTGATCCATCGCAAGCTCTAGGGTACGTCTTGTTAGCCCCTGCTCTTGCTGATCATACTCAGGTGTTGGTATGGGCAGAGGAGTTGTTCTTGTACCAGCCATTAGCGCCTCCCGTCTGAGCGTATATCAAAGCGCAGGTCACCAAGCCGCCAGCCGTAACCAGAGCCTGAGCTTTCGAGCCTGACAATAGGATGCCTAGCCCTAGCCCTGACATGATTTTGGTCTGTAGATGATGTGACCGTTGCCGTTGCAAGGGTGCTGGTGCTGCCCAGTGGGAAGTCTTTTCCCTTGATTGTCATAGCTATTGACGCATCAGAGGTTGTTCCGCTGAAAGCAAAGTCAGGTATGACCCGACTAATCATCATAAACCGCTGACCCTCTTCTATCTCTAGGTCGCCGCTTTCTACATAAGCGGTCATTGGGCTTCCATCATCGTCAAAGCCAACTTCATGAGAGTACAGGTAGTTGTTATCTGTATCTGTGATGACTGACGTAGCTAAAGGCTTGTTCCTTGTGCCAGCGCCACGCCATGCTCCGCGAACTAACGTGCCAACACTCCACAAGTTTTCTGCGTAGTTATAGCTGACATAGTTGGTTATTTCTGTGTCACCAGAACCTATTGGGTAATACCATATGACCTCAGAGAATGCGTTGTTTTCTGCTGCAAAGACCTTAAACGACTGATCCTCGTTAAGGTTGGAAAACACATAGTCTTTTACAGAGCATGGAAGAGGCTGCACAGATCCGTTGTAGACATAAAAGCCGCCTTTGTCCATAAAGTAGACGGAACCCCTAGCGTTGACCGCTGCGTTAGGACTGATCATAGATATGTCAGTGCTTACGGTTTGAAACTGGAACGTAAACGGTGCGCCAACAAACCGCATGGAGTGCAGGCTAACATCCGTAAATACCAGTATCTCTTGTCTGCCCTGAACCGCGCCAATGATTTGAGACCCTGAGTTGATTCTTACACCGCCAGCCGTGTTAGTGGCTGTAGGAGTCCAGTCTGCTGCGTTTTCCTGATCAGAGAACCGAATAAAAAGCGGGTCAATTTGGCTAGAGCCAATAGGATTAGACCCGAAAGCAATAACGTGCTGATCTATGTCGCTAACCATGACTTGTAGGGCAATGGTTGGCACGTTAGAGGCACCGGCTAAAGTGGATATGTTTACTCCTCTTGCGCCTGTACCTGAAGACTCGTCCCAGTAGTAAATACCGCCGCCACGGGGGTTGAATACTAGGTCTTCTCCAAAATTATCTTGGCTGAAAAGTCTTAGCTGACCTGCTGATGAGATACTACTTACGCTACCAAACGCAGTTACACCCCATCCTGCCGTGCCCCAGCCAGTGCCTGTAGCAAAGGTGTTGGTGCCAGTATTGATTTGATAGGCAGCTACCGTTGAACTGCCGCCATTACCAGTATCGCTTGCGTTGGCGGTTACAGTTGCACCGCTGGTGTCCTTTGCCACAATGGTAAACGTATTGGTCGTAGGCACAGAAGCAATCTGGTACTCCTGATTCAAAACCGCTGCGACTACATTGCCACCCAAGGACGCTGCGTCTGAGAAGGTAACGAAGTCGTTGACCACTGCACCGTGAGAATTCTCGGTAACCGTAATTGTTGAAGAGCCGTTAGTTGCTGCAAAGGTTGGGTCGCCAGCGCCAGAAGTTAGCCTTATCGGCGTAACATCGTTGAACAGATCACCAGACACCACATAGAACTTAAGATGCGTACCAAGGCCTATGTAACGTATAGACTCCAAAGAAGACCAGTCATGTATTGACCGGCAAACTCCTAAGAACGAAGTCTCAGAAAACTTTTCCCATCCACCAATCTTTTCAGGCCTACCCTGCCTAAATCGAATCTTGTCAGCATCAAACCATCCAGCATCAGCAGAATACTCTGTGCCTTCTTTGTTGACACCGGGAGCAAATTTTATCTTGCTAAGAGGCATGTTTAACGCCTACGCCCACGCCTGCCGCGAGACTTAGTAGGTGCTTTGCGTTTTTTCTTTACGGCCTCGGTGTTTGGCTTTGGAGGCACAGGCTTTCGTCTCCCCTTACTCCTACCTATACTTTTGGCAGGCTTAGGCGTAGAAGCTTGTGGAGGAGGCTGTACAGCGGCAACTTGCCGCCTAACTAGCTCCATGACCTCGGGGTCAGCCATGCCGCCAATTCCACCCATCATGCCGCCAACTCCACCCATGCTACCTATATCAGCTATTGGGTCTGTTTTAGTTACGCCAAGTTTGCCTAAGAATCCGCTTTGACCAGACGCTCGCCTTTGTTCTTGAGCTTGCTTGATGTTTTCTATTTGCTCTGGTGTGAGATCGGGAATAGCTCCGCTAAATAAACCACCAGACCCCGGCCCAGCTTCTGCTAATGCAGCCTCATAACCCGGATCACCGGGAGCTATGGCGTTGGAAAACAAACCGCCCATACCGCGCAGACTATCGCCCAAAGACTGATCCATTACTGGCCTTGGTGTAGGTGTAGGACTTACTGGGGCGGGTTGGGTTGCGGGCGCGGCTGGCTGACCCGTCATTATTTGACCTATACCGCCGCCCTTTTCACCACCCATACCTGTTGATGGGCGAACATTGACAGGAGGCATTGCAGGCCCACCAAACATCTGGCCTTCACCACCAAATTGATCCATCATCCCGTCTGTAAAAGCAAATCCTCCACCACCACCTCTACCGCCTCCAAGAATAGCCTCGCGCCGTTGACGAGCAGCTTCTTGTCTAGCGGCCTCTTCAGCAGCAAGACGGTCTGCTTCAGCCGCAGCTTCTGCTTCAGCCGCAGCTTCTGCCGCTATGCGATCCCTTTCTGCTTGAGCGGCAGCTTCGGCAGCAGCGCGTTCAGTTGCTATACGGTCTTGTTCTGCCTGTGCCGCAGCAGCTTGTTCTGCTGCAATTCTATCTCTTTCTACTTGAGCGGCTGTTTCCGTAGCTGTTTGCTCTGCCGCAGCGCGTTCTTGAGCCGCTATAAGCATGTCTCGCTGACGCTGCTCTTCAGCTTGCCTGCCCTGCGTTATGGCATCAGTTGTTACACCAGCATCAAACGTCTGGAAAGGCTGCCCTGTAACGGGATTGATACCTTCCATAGGGTTTGGAGACGCCTGCTGAGGTGTTAGGAAAGCTCCGGTCTGTGGAGCGCCCATAGGATTTTGACCACCAAGCAATGCTGCTATGCCTGTAGGAACGCCGTAGTTAGGATTTCTTGAAAGGAGAGGCTGACCCTGCATCTGACCGTAGCCAACAGGCAGTCCGGGCGGGGTAAAAGAATTTGCCGGTGCAGCAGGAGGCGCAAACCCTAATTGTTGAGCATTAGCGCCAGTCTGCATATTTCGATCAAATAAACCCATTACTGATACTCTCCGGTTCTGATCATTTCAGTCAGCCTTATGGCCCTTGTGCCTACTTGTTTTGCCCATTTGCTATCCATAAATTCATCAGCAGCCACATCAAACTGCTCACGACTCATGGCAGTGAGAGCCTTTACAAACCCTCGTAATCTGGTCAGACCAAGGTTAAAGCAAATGTCGATCATGGCGTCTTGTCTAGCCTCGTTCATAGCGACGAACCAGAAGTAAGTCTCAGATAGCTCTCCCTTTACTCGCTCTATGTCATTTGCCAGTAAATAATTAATTTCGTCATCAGACAAACCAAGGCCCGACTCTGAGATGTTTCTGCCGACACCTATGGTCTCAAAGCCAGCAGAACACAAATAAACCTTAGACTTGACGCCTTCATGGCGTTTAATCATTTCAACGAGCTTGCTCATTACTTCTCCCGTGCTACAGAGTTGACCTTCTCGTAGCTTCTCATAGCGCCCAATCCGAGCATACCCATCATAACGGGCACCAGAAGCGTTGTATCTACCTCTGGCACATCTACCCAGATGCTGATTATGTTGGCGATAATGGTGTTGTAGAGCAGGCCCAGCGCACAGATCCAACCGATTGCCGGGCGCCACCCGGCAACAAACAAGCTCTTATGTGCCGCCTCCATCTTGTTGATTTCAAGCTGGCCCTTGAGCGCCTCATGCGATTGCTTCTCGGCAAGCGTAGCGATTTCGTGACTAAGGCGGTTTTTTTGATCCTTATCTTCTATGAACTTGTCTAGTAGACCTGTGACCGGCCCAACGAGTGACGCAACAATACTCATTTACTGTTCCTATTTTGCCATGCGGATGCACCAAAAAATGCCGCGACGAGACCTGCAATTGCCACGAAGTACGTTGCAGCCATCGATCCTAGTATATTCGCTGCTTGCTCCAGACCGATCCAGCTACTAACAACCACAAGGCTTGGGTACAACAGCATGCCCCACAAGGCAAACCAAGCCATGTATCTTTGAGACTGCGCCTTTTCATGCTGTAGTTTTAACTCTTGTAACTGCTGACTTGTTTCTAGCTCATCATCACTAACCACGCCGTCACCGTCTGTGTCATAACCGGCATACTCACTGTTTTTTTCTAACTTCTTTGCTGCCATCAATCGTATGTCTTTGTATTTTGATTAATTCTTTTTGGTATACAGTAGGCGCTAATGTTGGTTTGTCGTTGTACTCTGCGGTCTTTGACCAGATCTACCTTGCCCGACTCGACCCACTGTGCAAACTGATTGCACCGTTGAATATTGCGGAAATAGAACTGATCGGCAATCGGCTCACCTTCAACAAGCACCACTAGCAGAAACGCCATTATCATCCGTACACCCTTAACATAATTACAAAGCCCATTGCGATTATCGCTCCGCCCACGATTAGGGTGGTGGCTCCCACAAGTATCTGGTTAACCAAATGTCGTCGGGCTTTGACCTTTTGCGCGATCATCTTCAAGTGCGCTTGTCTATCCAGCTCTTGCTGCTTTTTTGCGGCCTTGAAGTCGTCAAGGAGCTTGGGGTCTGCGACGAGGAGCAAATCGTGGACGCTCTGCCAGTGCCGGTCATATTGCCTTTTTAACATTTGCAGCTTCAAGATTTCATTCTGAGTGAGCGGCTTGAACGTGCTTTGGCGACGCCTAGCCTCGAACTCAGTGATGCCCTCCCCAAAATCGGAGATCATGCCCATCACTTGATGGACACCTTGCCCTGTCTCGTTAACCTGAGAGATCAGGCCATTTATGGCCGAAAGGGTGGCAGAGGCCGCTGCGATTGATTCAATCACCATTGGGGATTACCCCATGAAAAACTGCGGCAAAGCTGCCGCTGCAATCAACGCATACAATCCGTAAATAAGATGCTCTAGGTGCTTAAACTTGGCAGAGCCTTCTGCAAGGCGCTCTTCGATACGCTGGTAACGCAAGGCACACTCTCGCTCATGGGCGTTGACTTCGTTCAATGCTTGTTCGCCTTTGTCGCTCATACCGATATATTCACTCGTTGGGTAGGCGCTAATGGTTGCGCTTTTACCTTGTTACCTTCTTTGGTGTACATAGTCGGTATGATCGTTTCCACCGCCTCTCGCACAGTCTCGCCTTCAGCGCCTGTTCTTAACCGCTCTTGTTTTTGTACCGCTATCTGCTTCCAACTAATTTGAGCAGATTCGCTGACCGAACCTACGTCCATAGTCGTTACTGGAGCTTGCCAGAAACAGCAGGCTCTTCATCTTCGGTAGTCTTAACCGCATTGACGATAGCGTCACCGTAAGCACTCAGCACAACCTGACGCTCGTTGATCTGCATTTGTAGCCGTGCGATTTCTTGACGAATCTCAGCAACGCGAGCAACGTGCATCTGGGTCTCGACGGTCAGGTCTGACACGTTATGTTCTTCGTCGTTAATGACAATCGTTTGCTCTTCGCTCATTACCAAGGTACTCCGTCAGCGGTTGTAGGGTTCTTCTGAGCGTCTATGTTGGCCTGTAAGGCTGTTTCTGTGGCATCTTGGTCTACACCATTGGCCCAAATCCAGCCCTCCACATCGGCTTGTGTGACGCTGTCGTAAGCTACAAAGTCCGATGCAGATGCGTCGTAAGTAAGGCCACAAGTGCCATAAGAAGATGCGGTGTAGGTAACAGCGTTATCGCCAGTGCCCACTGTTTCCTCTGCGTTGCAGCGCCAGTGCGCCACGTTGATGCCACCGTCAGCGATAACGTGTTCGCATGTGGGGATAGTCCAAGTGAAAGTTGCCATTAGTTGTTCTCCAATTGAGTTATACGAGCTTCAAGTTCTTGGATTGTTGCCACGAGTAGCGGCACTAATTTTGATTGGTCGATGCCTTGATATTTAGGATTACCGTCATCATCGACCGCGTCTTTTTCACCATCGACGGCCTCTGGCACTATTGATGAAACTTCGTGCGCTAAAAATCCGTCCACTGTTACGTCTGGTTCACGAATAAAATTAAAGCGTTTCGGTGCCAACTGTTTGAGTCTTGTTGTAGCCCCTGTCAAATCCGATATGTTTTCTTTGAGCCGATAATCAGAAGACGTACCGTATGAAGTGCTGCTAGATCCAACAGATATTCGTCCTACACTGGAGTTATTCTGCCGGAAATCCATTTTGTAAATGGCTCCGGTACTATTGTTGTTATTGAGAATGAAACTTTCATTTTCTGATGTCAGATTGAATGAAAATGTTGCAGTGCCACTCGTTCCAATGACAGAGCCTGTGGTGGTTAAGGCGCTGTCAGTTTTGCCTACCATTAGGGTGCCGCTTGCGTCTATCCGCATACGCTCTACTGAACCAGAGTTGTTTGATGCTAAGAATCTAAAGTTTTCATACAATGAAGCATGGGGTCTATGTGTGGATATATAACCGCCTTGGTTATCTTGTGCAAAGTCTCCGTATTGCGTAGGGCTACCGACCCTATTTGCCCTAATAACGCCTTCTACAGTAAACTTTTCGCTAGGCAAATTGGTTGCTATACCCACGTTGCCGCTTGAATCGATGCGCATGCGTTCTTGATAGGCATTAGACGTATCGTTAGTGTAGAAAAGCATATTTGCGCCAAACGCTGTACCATCTGTTTTGCTTTCTATCTTTGATCTGACAACATTACTACCGCCAAAACCACCCCCGTTATTTCCATAAAGGGTAATACTTCCTGCTGCACTAGCACCACTAGCCGCTGATACTTTAAGCCTTCCGTCTGTGCTTGAGCTACCAATACCGACATTCCCGCTTGAGTCGATGCGGAGGCGTTCTGTGGCGGCTGTGCTAAACAACATATAATTACTTGCATGGTTATAAATAACCCGACCAACATCTTCGTCGGCTGTATCACCAAAGAACAATCGGCTTTCACCACTAGCGCCAGCAATAATAGATATATTTTGACTTGATGCCGCTACGTTTGTTGATTGCGTTATAAAGCCAGTTTCTGTAGCTAATGTTGGTAAATCAGATGCTGAGCCAGTTCTAATTTGATGAAGCTGTTTGCTTGGACTGCTAGTACCAATGCCAACATTACCGCTTGCATCAAAGCGTGCGTACTCTTTATCGTAGCCCTCAATGGCTAGATAACCATTGCTTGGGGTCGCTCCCCATGCCTGTATTTTAGTTCCTCCAGAGGTGTTGCCGTTGGCAATGTTCAAAATGCCGTTGGCAGTATCTACGGTTAATGCCCCGTAGGGGCTGCCAGTACCAATACCCACATTGCCTGTCAAAAAACTATATGTTAAGGCAGAACCGTCACTTGTTATTGAAAGGCCATTTGAAACGCCAGTCTGACCTGCTTGAAAGATATTTTGAGAGCCAGCATCTGCTAGTACGTTTAGCTTGTAGTTAACGCTACTCGTACCAATACCTACGTTGCCTGATGAGTCGATGCGCATGCGTTCTGTGCCAGCAGTAGTAAACTTTGCACCAGCAGAGCCATCTAATGTTTGTATCCCGAAACGACCAGAACCACCTTCATAAAGTTGTAAAAGGGCGCTTCCGCTAGTCGCGTTTACATTTAAGACGTTTCCTGTGCCCTCAACCAACATAGTCCCATATGCACTAGCGCTTGCTGAGCCGACACCTACACAATTATTCCCACCATCAACAAACAGCATATTGGCGTTGCCGTCAGACTCAACGCGGAAGTCTAGGTCTTGGCTCCCTTCGTTGAAGACTGTTTCTGTAGAGTTGGAAAACAATCTTGACCTTGCAGTTCCATTCAACATTGCTGTGAAGTTTATTGAACCGTCTTCGGTTCCATCAGAAACATCAACTGCTTTTACCTCAATGATTCCATACTCTATTTTTTCGCTGGCATCATTTTCTCCAAAGAACTTAATAAGTCCTAAATCGTCATCATCTGCCGGACTAGAAGAATTTCTAAACATTTCGAGAATTGGGCCGTCAGAGGCATCTGCATCAGTAGAAACAAGAGCCACCTGTGCAGTGTTGTCCGCAGTCGTAAAAGTGGCATTAGTGCCCGTAAGGGCACCACCAACATCTAAAGCTCCAGACACAAAGAACGATGGCACAGACAGATCAGTAAACGCATCAACCATCGCAGCGCCTGAACCTGCACCATCACTGTAGATAGCTTTGGTCTGACCATTAGCAATTGTGATCGTAGCACCAGAACCTTGCTTGATAATGATCGACTGTGATCCACTCGTTGCGTTCTCAATAAACCACAGCTTAGAAACGGTGTTCGGCCCTATAGTGATGGTGCAAGTTGAATCAAGAGTGCCAGTATATTTGAGGAAGAGACTGCGGCCCGGATCAGTAGACCCATCAGCAATAGTAGTAGTATGAGTATCAGCATTAGTCGTAATAGCTTCCGTCCCAAAGGAAAAAGCCTCAGAAATTAACTCTAAATTTGTATTCGTACTGGTTCCCCATGTACCCGCCTCATCGCCAGTGGCAATCTCTTTGAGCCGTAAATCGTTAACGTAAGTTGCCATTTATCTTCTCCGACTTTTAGTCTTAGGCTTTGGCTTCTTCATAGAAGCAACATGCTTTTTCAGCACTTCAGCTTGTTTCTTGTGTGTCTTAGAGGCTTTCTCTAATCCCTTAATAACTTTCTTGACCTTGCGTACCATTACGCTACCTCTTCCCAATCAGGTGTTTGAGGTGTCGATACAGTTGACCAACTAGGTGTTTGACTTGTTGAGATAGTTGACCAACTAGGCGTTTGATCGTCATCGACAAGCCCCCATACATTTGATGTCCCAGTCGCCCCAGTAGCAGATACCCCAGTAGGAACAATGTTGGCAGTACCTGTAACCGATACTGAACCGACTGAACCAGTCGCTTGAAATCCATTGACTGAGATATTGTTATCGCACTTGAGCGTAACACTACCCAGTCCACTTGTTGCAGATACGCCCGTAACGCTGACATCCGCATTCGCAGAGACGGATAAAGATCCAACTGCTCCAGTTCCCGCCACACCCGTAACAGAGAACGTAACACCTGATCCCTCAACGATAGAGACCGACCCGACTGCCCCTGTGCCAGAAACGCCTGTGACAGAGACAATTGCGTCTGCCGTGACTGTGACAGACCCGACAGCGCCTGTACCAGCAACGCCGGTAACCTCAACAGGTATCGCTTCATTCCACGCACCTTGCCCCCAAGTACCTCTGCCCCAGCCATTAACAATTGCCACACGCTACTTCCTGTGTCCAGCCGTCTTCTTGGCTATCTTTTTAGGCTGCTTGGAGTGTTGCTTGCCTTTCTTTGTGTCTGCCCGTTTCTTTCGGGAAGTGGCAGCGTACTCCTTGTCCGATAAAGCCTGTCTAGCCTTCTTCGGGAGATACCTTTCACCTGTCGCCTTTTTGCCTTGAGTTGATGGTTTACCCGACTTGGTTCCCCAATCTTGCTTAGTCCACTTCTTAAGGCTCTTTTGAGACTTCTTCAATGGCATTACTTGTAACCACCACCCGCGTCTTTGTAAGCCTTTGCTAACATTTGGGCTTTACGCGCCGACCACTGCCCCGGCTTGCCCCCCTTGCTTCCAGCCTTAATCCTATTAAATTGACGCTTACGCATCTCAGGCTTTGTGTAGTTTCCAGCCTCGTTAACTCTAGACTTTGACTTCTTTTTTGCAGGCTTCTTTGCTGCTGGCATTTTAGGCAATCCTTATAATCGCGTTACTTGCATCAGCGGTAGGGAACTGAATAGTAAAATCACCAGCCGTTGATGTCTTGTCTCCACCAAACGCAAGGCTACATACGGCAGGGTCTCCAGAGGCTGATTCATTGAATATCAGCGCCCCGTTTGCCGTAATTGTGCTGCTAGAAAATGTCAGGTTGGCAAAATCTGTAAACGCTGTTGTGCTGGAGGTCGTTGGGTCAACACGGGTCAGTGCAGCACCTTTAGCTGTATAGCCCGTGCCAGATACCTCGTTGGATGTCGTATACGCAGTTGTGCTTGCATTTAGAGTTGCAGAACTTGTGTACAGGGCTAGATTGAAGGTGCTTCCACCAGTGTTTTTGAAGTTGTGTACTGCCTCCATAAGCTCTTTCTTGAAACTTGTACACATTGCACTCGTAATAGACATTATAGCCTCCTGATTATATCAGCCATGTCTTTATGACCTTGGCGATCTAGTTCGGCAATCAGCGTGGTTCTATCGCTCTTTATCGCCTCTTTAATGTATCTCAAGACTGTAACTTTAACAGCCTCTTGGAATTCTTGCGCCTGCTCTGCTATGACGGGATGACAATTACCGCCGACACTAACAATACTGTCTGCGGCTGACTTCGCCCAAAACTCAGGGCTATGACCGCCATTCTCAGTTGCCGTGACAATAACGCTACCAACTTCCATAGAAAGCATTATCTGTTGGCCCTTACGGCTCCAGCCCTGTAGCTATCAGTGGTGTTGTAGCCCTCACCAAGAGCCTTCAACTCTTCTAATGCCTCATTATACCTTGTCGCATAAAGCTGCATTAAATCTGGGTCTCCCTTCAAAAACGTGTATGCCTCCACCAAGCAACCATAAAGCAACGCATTTTCTGCGTTTGTGCCTAGCCAGCTTGTGCCGTCACTAGCAACGGTAATTGACTCAGGCTTATAGAAGTAATGTATTTCGGCAGAGTAATTTGCGTTTGGCGTTGGGCCTAGAATAAAAACTTGCTCGTTAAACAAAGCGTAATGCTTTGGCACCCCCGTTGTAGAAGCGACGGGGTAAGCCTCCCTGATGAAATTAACGTCCTTACGAATCAAAAACTCATAGCCGCTGTTATCTATTGACAGAGAATACGTTGCCAAAAAGTCAGATGGCACCGCTAGGTATTGGTTGGACTGAGTTGTTGTGCCTGTAGCGTTCTTTCTAAAGTCCGGCAACTGAACCGACTTGAGTATTCTTTCTTCTGCCTGCGTAATAATGGTTGGCAGGTCAGTAACAAATGTGGATTCGTTTGACTCAACGTAATCCTGTATTGCTGTTTTTAGCGTTGTGAATGTAAATGCCATTAGCTTGTACTCACGGTTACTATGCCAACGCTACCAAACATATCCAAACCAACTTGGCCTACTGGGTTAAAGGAGGTTAACAATCTGCTTTGATCCAGACCTTGATCTGGTCTTGGGTTTCTCAAAGCCTGCGGATCATCCATACGAATCCTGCCAAGCTTAAGCTGTGGTTGATCTGGGCTGTTAACGTCGCGACCAACCAAAAAACCAGTAGGCCTGCCGTTTACGATTTGAGGCACAAGATCTTTTAACGGGTATCGAAACCCTGTTAGGTCGCAGTAGCCGAATGCATGTTTACCACTAGCGTAAGCGCCCATACGTTAAAACCCCGGTGCTATGTATATGGATGCCTTCTCTCTGTCAGCGTCAGCAGCTAAGTTCCATTGCTCCTCGTAATCAGCCTTCAGCACCGATGAGCGGGATGATGCGTTTGGAAACTTAAGGCTTAATTGATAAGACAGTCCCGCAACCAAGCAAGGCAGGAACCTAGCCGGTACGTCCATGTTGTTTGAAGCCGCAGAGCCTGCATCATCGATGCGCTCTAAGTAGTAATAAACAAACGTATAGGACGCGCTGTCTGGCACAGGCCAAAGGTTAACCGTGATCTGTGCTGGCGCTTTGTCTATCTGATACTGCAAAGGCTTACTTTGTGTAAGCTTGTTTGACAGATGAGCGTACTGACTTACAGATATCCTGCTCAATGTTTGATCTTGTTGGCTAGAACTGTCACCCGCATTGGTGCGAACAAACGCTTCTATGATGTCGAATATCTTTGCATCTAATGCGTAAGCAGACGTTCCCTCAGTAAGGGCTTGCGTACCTTCTTTGACAGTCCACAGGTTTAAGCCTCTGTTCTGCCATTCCAACATAAGCAGGTTAATGCTTCGTCTAGCCGTGCGATAATCATAGCCACTACGAAGCTCTAAGCCAGCGCGTTCAAACGCCTCTTCCATAGCATCAGAGAGGTCTAGGTTAAATGCATATGTGCCGCTAACAGCCATCTAGATCATCCGACCTTTGGTCTTGCCTCTAATAGCCATACCATCAATAGACTTCACTTTGCCGCCAGCTTTCATCCCATCCATACCGCCAGTACCGCCTGTGGCAGACATAATTTTTTGCATACGCTGTTCTTCAGCGGCATCAGCAGCTTCTCTTTCTAACCGCCGATCTTTCTTTTTATCTCGTCTGTTTTTTAGATACCCAGCAAGAGGGCTTATCGCCGCTAAAGGTTCTTCAGCAATGAGTCCAACCAAACCACCGCCAAGTATACCAAGGTCTTTCTTTCCCATTACGGCCTCCTAGCCTTCTGCTTCTTTTTAGAAACACGCTTCTTTTTAGATGGCGCGTTCTTAATTTGTTTGCCCATTTGCGCTCGACTAATCG
>Ga0181415_1000084_pt1 | contig 23497 bp, 29 predicted proteins | sample 38SPOviralmetaG_FD_130140 | JGI IMG/M metagenome (GOLD analysis project Ga0181415, IMG submission 130140) | Marine viral communities from the oligotrophic San Pedro Time Series (SPOT) site, San Pedro Channel, CA, USA - 38 SPOT_SRF_2012-12-11 | ecosystem: Environmental > Aquatic > Marine > Strait...
AGTTCCAAACAGTTAAATACAACACTGCAACCAGTAGTGGACAGAGACGACACTGTGGAGCGTATGAACTGGAGGATACAAAACAATGTGGGACATGATCTCAAACATGGCGAGTGATCGCTTGTGGATATATACAGGAATAGCAGGATCACTTTTTGGCGCAGCATTTTTGTTTTGGTTCAAAGATACACGCATGGCTATATGGGCTGTAGGCAAGTTTGATAGCACCCTAGAATACCTAGCATTACGTTGGGGTTGGACTTGGTTACAAAATGATCCTAATGCATGGCGCACAAAGTATCCAAAAATTACAAATAAAATTGATGATTTAGAAGCACGAATCAAGAAGTTAGAAGATTTGTAAGTCCATATAAACGTTTTCTATCTATGCTCATTGCTGCATGAATAATATTGGTAGGTCGTAATTTTAGTGATCTACAAATATCCATGTACTTGCTATGATAATTATCTATAAAATAATCAACTGTTGTGTGATCCATAACATAATTAGCAACACCTAGTGTGCAGTGTGGGATCATTAGTTTATCATTAAACAAAGTAACATTATCAATACTAGATTCTCTAGTCCATCTTACACCTATTCTATTCCATGACATAGCAATTGCTTTACTAAAACTCATTGCAAAACTTTTTACGCATGGAAAGTCAATGTTACAATCAATATTAAATGCTGCTGGCATCCAAGCACCGTCCAAGTGTAAGTCAATGTTTAACTGATTGCATGCTTCCACGATCTCTAGGAAGTTTTTGGGTATACCCAAACTGCCTGTAAATGGAAAACTCATAAGCAATGGTTTATCTGCTTGCAATGTTTCTACAGTCACATAATTAATATCAGGACTAATTTTTTTGTAATATCCATAGTCATGTTCGAAAATCTGTACGTTGTTCTTTCCGTTCATTATTAAAATATTGTCAATAAAATGATTACATCCCATAATAATGTCTAACTTAGGAAAACTATCCAAGCCATGTATTTTTCTATGATTACTTGCTAGTAACCAATTACTTGCTCTAACTTTAAAATCATCATAATCAACATTAATATCAATAGCACATTCGTCGCGTAGTTTTTGGGTAAAATTATCGCTTAGTGGACTTAGTCCATCTGTTTGTAATTGGTTTACATCATACATAGGTATGGATTACTATACTTTGTTTGCTTGTATTTGTCAATGTAAAATCATTGCTGCAATGTGGGAGTGTGCTATCCCACCAAATCAAATCACCGTGTTTCCATATATGTTCTACATTATCTACGATAGTACTAGACTTATTACATAGTGATATATCATCATCTACACTTACTGGAATAAGGCAACTAATATAAGGTGGTTTGTCCCACACATCAACGTGCATTTTTACAGGAGTTGTGCTTTTCAAATAATGCGCAAAATTTAATTTTGTGTCTTTACTAAAATGCTCTCTAATTTTTGGCATTATTACCTTTTCAAAAAGGATAAATCCTTTTATATTATTTTTATCTACGCCATGACACTCGCCTATGTCTATTGTAGATTTTGTCGGGGGACTATTCGGCGGGCCGATATTCAGCGGTTGATACTGTGTAGTAATTTCAAACTGTTTCATTATACTGACCCATTTTAATAGTTCAGTGGTATAAACAAATTCAGAAATAATGCCAGAACTATCACTGTGATTAATCATATATACTCTTTCTTTTAATGGGGATTATAGTAGTATTTATAAATATACAAAAGAGCAGGAGAATAAATCAATGGCTGAGCCAACTAAAGAAGATATTGCTGCAGCAAGAGCTGCATACCATCCAGCAGACAGCAATGGTGATGGAAAAGTGAGTCCTGAAGAAGAGGCAATGTACTTGGAATTTAAACGTAAAGAATTAGAAGATGCAGATGCAATGCGTGATGCACAGCGTAAGATGGCTTGGTTTAGTCTGTCAGGTATGTTGCTGTATCCAGCAATTGTATTAATTGCAGTGCTTGTTGGTGTTGACCAGGCTGCTAAGATACTAGGTGATATGGCTGCAGTATATTTTGTATCTGTTGCTGCTATTGTTGCAGCATTTTTTGGCGCACAAGCAATGGGCGCAAAACCTAAAAAGTAATTTACATGACAGTCTTAGTATAGTATAATTACAGTTATGAACTATTATGATGTACTAGGACTAGAACCTACATGTAGTCCTAAAGATATACAATCAGCATATCGCACTAAAGCAAAGCAGCATCACCCTGACAGTGGCGGAGATGTTGATACTTTTCATGCGGTTGCTGAAGCATATGAAGTTCTTAAAGACCCACATAAACGTGCAGCGTTTGATCATCGCAACAGTCGCAGACAAAACATTAAGATAAACACTAGTGATGTTTATGATGATATGTTTACTGTATTTGGCAGTGCAGGATTTCATCCAAGCAAACGCGATTACCAACGTGTAAAATCAAATAAAAACTTGGGCATCACTGTGGAATGCACACTTGAAGAAATACTAAGTGAACAACAAAAAACAGTAAGCATAAGACACACAGACGGATCAAGACATCTTGTAAACTTAAAAATACCGTGTGGAGTAAACAATGGTACAAAAATTAAATATAGTGAACTAGGAGATCACATACATAAAAATTTAAGTCCTGGTGACCTTACTGTTACAATTAATATGTTAGACCATGAAGTGTTTACCCGAGACAATGACAACTTGAAAATGCACTTGACAATAGGCGCATGGGATGCTATAATAGGTACAGTAGTTCAAATACATACAATTGAAAATAAAACACTTAACTTAAATATACCAGCAGGCACACAATACGGTGCAACGCTGAAAATACCCAATCATGGTATGTACAACAAGTCAAATACAAGAGGAGATTTGCTTGTACAAGTATTGGTTAAAGTACCTGAAAACTTAACTGAACAACAATTAAATATATGCAAGAAATTACGGGATGATAAATGAAAACTGCTAAAGAAGTAGATCAAACACTAGCCTTTGCTGGCAAGATAGCAAGCAAATATGGACATCAGTACCTAAGTACAGAACATTTTTTGCTTGCCATATTAAAAAATAAAGAGTTTGCAAATTATATGCTGGAGTTTGGAGTTCAACTTGAAGAACTGCAACTTGATATAGAAAGCCACTTAGTGGATGCATTTGCATCTGTAGATGGCACAGGACAAATTAAAACGCAATCCTTGGAACGTGTGTTCAATCGTGCAATGACCAGTGTGTTGTTTAGCGGCAGAGAAACACTTACATTATTGGATTTGTTTATTAGCATTACTAGTGAACAGAACAGTCACAGTAGTTACTTTTTGATGAAATACAATGTATCCAAAGAAGAGTTTATGCGTTTTATGAAAACCAATAACAAGCACCGCCAGTTAAGCCAAAAACACGAACAGTATCTTGATGGTATTGTCAATGAATATTGTGAAAATTTAAATGAACAAGCACAAGCAAAAAAACTAGACCCAGTAATTGGCAGAGACGATATTATTGATGACATTACACAAACATTTGCACGCCGTAATAAAAGCAATGTGCTTATGGTAGGTGATCCAGGCGTAGGTAAGACTGCAGTAGCAGAAGGACTTGCTGTAAAAGTAGTAAGGAAAGAAGTGCCTGTATATTTACAAGATCACGTTGTTTATAATTTAGATGTAGCAAACATGCTTGCAGGTACACAGTATCGTGGACAGTTCGAAGAACGTGTTAAAGAAGTGCTTGAAGCACTTATTGCAAAGAAAAATAGCATACTATTCATTGACGAAGCACACACTCTTAAAGGTGCAGGCTCAGGTGGAAATGGTGGCACAGACTTTGCTAATATGTTAAAGCCTTACTTGGGCAGAGGAAAACTTAAAGTTATTGCAAGTACTACTTGGGAGGAATACAACAGTAGTTTTGAAAAAGATCGTGCGCTTATGAGACGATTTTATCACATTACTGTGGACGAACCAACACCTGCACTTGCTAAAAAGATTCTTATGAATAGTAAGAAATACTACGAAAAGTTTCACGGTTGTAAGATTACTAAACAGGCAGTTGCAGACGCAGTTGATCTAAGTGTGCGTTATCTTACAGACAAACGACTACCAGACAAAGCATTTGATATGATTGACAGTGCAAGTGCAAAGCAGCGCAGACTAGGCACAGAAAATCCAGTAATTGATAGTGAAAATATTGTAGAAGAAATCAGCAAGTATGCAAAGATTCCTATTAGCCAGTTAGGTGAAAAGAAGGAATCTGTAATACAACCAGATGCAATTAGTGATAAAATCAAAAGCAAAGTTTATGGTCAGGATACTTCAGTAGACAAAGTACTAGATAAAGTATGGGTTGCTAAAGCAGGTCTTAACAAGCGTGATAAAACACTGGGTGTATTTGTGTTTACTGGACCAACAGGCACAGGCAAAACAGAACTTGCAAAGCAACTTGCTGACGCAAATTCAATGAAACTACTACGCTATGATATGAGTGAATATCAAGAACGTCATACTGTAGCACGTTTTATTGGTGCACCCCCTGGATATGTTGGATTTGAAGATGGCAATCTAGGTGGAGGATTACTTATTCGTGACATTGAACGTAATCCACATGCAGTAATATTGTTTGATGAGATTGAAAAGGCACATCCTGATGTTAGTAATGTACTACTACAACTTATGGATGAAGGCTTTGTTACAGGATCAAACGGCAAACGTGCAGATGCTCGTAACTGTTTTGTTGTTCTTACAACAAACTTAGGCGCAAGCGAGGGCGAAAAGAATGCCATTGGCTTTGGTAGAGATCGTGTTGAGGGTGCAGCAGAAGATGCTTATAAAAAGTTCTTTGCTCCTGAGTTCCGCAATCGTATTGACGCAGTTTGCGCATTTAGTTCATTGGACGAACTTGCTAAACGTAAAGTAGCACTAAAGTTTATACAAGAATTGCAACAGCAACTAAAAGACAAAGGAGTTACACTGCACGTTGATGAACCAAGTATTGATATTATTCTTGAACAGGGATATGATGAACTTATGGGAGCAAGACCCATGGCTCGTGCTATTGACACGCTATTACGCATGCCTATTGCAAAGAAATTAGTTGACAAACCAGCAAATGGCTGTAAAATTAAAGTTAGAAATTCAAACAATAGTCTATTAATAAAGTTTAGGTACACAGATGGAACAACTGCAGAAGTTGGAGACGCTGAGCAATCAGCACAGCCTAGCGTTAAAGCATAACGATAGACTTTTTTACGGCAAGTATCTTTATCGTCTTGAAGTATTAATGTATCAGTACCGTGTGCCAGAGTTAATGAAGGTGAGAACCGTAGACTGGTGGGGATACAAAGTTGATACAGAAATAAAAAAAAGTTTTAGTGGTACAATAAGACGTTTTGCAAAAAGACACGATGATAGAGTGCGTGTTGAAAGAACAACACTTAATTACTATACTAGTGACCTTGATAATATAGATCAGGTTATTAAGTATGTAAATCGTCTTAACAGTAAAGAGCCGGATATTACTGATACAATACTTGAACTTGTAAGTGTGCGTTATTTTCCTGGCACAATGTTAGATCGTAACATACACTATCGAAAAAAACGCTTACCATATAATAAATTTAAATTTCAAATAGTAGGCGAACGTATGTCATTCGAAGAATTTACTGACTGGTCACGTTGGGCAAAGCAATATCCAGATGATATACAGATCAACAACAGTGATTTAATACGCAGATGGGGAACATGGTGCGGTGAAAACCTTGGATATGTAACCAATGAAAAATTATTACAACTTGTACAATTTAAACTTGGGTCAAAAGTAAACAAAATTATTGAATATCAAATAAGGAAAACAAATAAATGATGAATCAATCACTTCTAAGTACACTAGTAGAGCGCAAACTTGTAACAGAGGAAACACTTGTATATGCTAATGTTAAAAGTAAAGGTTTAGGTGGAAAAGATATCTACATCAAAAAGGATGTGTATTGGTATCCAGGCATGCCTGCAGGAGCAATTAACGACATTGAGGGTATGATTCCAGAGCGTTTTGCTAAAGCATATAACATTAAACCCGACGGCACTTACAAAGAACATAAAAAGCGTGGAAGGAAACCAAAAGATGTCGCAACACGTTTATTTGGATAACAGTTATACAGATGAACAAATTGCTAGAATGCAAGAATCAGATTCTGGCTCTTGGGTAATACATGACTTAATTAGTAGTAGTGATTTGACTGAGCTACGCAGACTTATTGATACAGTTGAATATCCAGAACATGGCAGCACAAGTAAGTATGCCGGAAGTGCCTATGAACATCCTCCCTATGGTCCTATCATGCGAGAGATATTTCACGACAAGTTAGTAAGTGAAATAGGCGACCACAAGTTAGATTTTTTTGCTTGGCAAGAAGCAATTAAGCCATGGAAAATACATGCTGACCTACGATGGTATGAAGATAAGATACCACACAAAGTTATATTAATACCCCTTGATGTAATTGCTGATGCAACGGGCTGGGCAGACACATATAGCATTACCTTTAAACAGCGTAGTTATTTAAGAAACAACGCCAATTCAAACACTGGACAAACAGGCAACACTAATCAATCTAGTTGGAAAAGACCAATAAATCAAAGTAATGTAGAAGGTTGCTGTGATGGGTATAAGATAGACGAAGAAACTTGGAACACATATATGAGTCACATGCCCTATGATTGGGCTGAAGGATTAGAGATAGAAACTATATATAAATGGAACCCCGGCAGTGCAGTAGTTTGGGATCAAACACAACTACACTGTGCAGACAATTTTCTAGCAAGGGGGATAAAAACCAAGTTAAGTATCCTAATAATGACTAACCAAGCATAGGCATAAATATACTATATTAATATAGGAGATACAAACCCATGCCAACAGTAACAAGAACTACCGGCACCAGTCATATGACAGTTGGAGTACAACACGAAGTAGGATGCCACTGTTATCTGTTAACAGTGCAAAATGCTAGTAATAGTGCTATTGACCTTAGAGCAGAAGATGATGCTGTAAATGAAGCAGTAGAAGCAATTATTATGGATCTTAATCCGCTTGCATACTTTATTACAAACAGTAGTGCAGGAACAGTAATGCTAATTATGGACAAGAACTTTAACGACCATACAACTTTGCAAGCCCGCATTAGATTAATTGGAAAAGATGATGGTGCAACAACTACTAGCATTGGTCCAAACGATATTGACATTAGTGGATCAGATGTACTACCAGTTAGATCATTAGGCGCACTAACAACTGAAGGCGTAATGGCGTTTACTGGCGCAAGTTAATAGGAATGTAAAATGGCTAAACTCAATGAACAGATGTTCGTAATTAAAGTAAGCGAACTATTAAGAGACGATCAAGAAGCAAAGCCGCCGCTTGATGCAGAAATAATGAGTCAGTTAGAAGCAGTAATAGGCGAACTAGCAGGCCCAGGTAAAATAGTAGAACTTATACAGGAACAATAATGCCAGCAACAACTAGCACTACATTATTAGTAACAACAGCGCATGGTACATCAGCAGGTAACTATGATGGCAGTGCAACAGCATTTAACAGTGATAAAGTTAAAGGTGATGGTTACTATGGATTTAGTGACGGTGTACACACAATACAAACTCGTGTTACATCATTGATTGGCACAGTCAAAATACAGGGTACACTTGTAAAAGATCCAGCAGATACAGACTTTGTTGACATTGCAAGTGTGGTCACCAGTGACGGAAGTACTGCAATTACAAATAGTTTCTTTAATAACTTTACAGGCAATTTTGTTTGGATACGAATTGCAGTAAGTGGGTTTACTGCTGGTACTATCAACAACGTCTTTATGGCACACTAATGAGTTACATACGTTTTACAGCAAAAAATTTATCAGAAGAGCAAATGGAAACAATTGCTACGGCTGTAAACATGTTTGCAGAAACAGTGTGTATGGAAGATGATGACAATGATGCAACATATTATAGTACAGAATTAGGTGAGAGTATAGAATTTAGTGTAGCAGAAGATTTAGATGAGCGTGTTGTAGAGGCAATTATAGATAGTCTTGCAACACATATAGAAGATTTTACAGTAGAAGCAACCGGTCAATAAGGACCACATTCGATGATACAATGGTTGTTCGATAAAAGGAACCAGCATGGGTTTCTTCCGAACCTAATAAAAGACGAAACACTGGAACCTAATACCAGTGCATGGTGGGACTTATGTATTAAGCCACCTTTTTCGTATGACTTCCGCTTCTTAAAATATTGTAAACTAGATGGGGTAATACAGCATTGCACACTTGTAAATGATTATATAACAGGAACAGCAAGTGCATACTATCCAATTAATTTAAACTTTTTTGATCCTGATATAGATTACATTGGACTTATGGACGAACGTAGTCTACAACGTTTTAAAAGTGGAGACTTCCGTGTCCTATTTTATTACAGTGAAGGTGATAATCCTAACCCCGAAATTAACAACAGTTTAGATCGCATGTGTGCTACACATAATGTAAGCAAGGATAGTATACGTTTTGTAATTGCAAACTACAAACTTAAAGATACGCTGCCTTTTGTTTACTTTCCAGATGATGAACTTTACTATAGATACCTGCATGTAATAGAAAATAGTTATGTAAAAAGTCATAATTTACAGAGCAGAGATAAAAAGTTTACTTGTTTGATCCGTGCTGACAAAGCCTGGCGAAAAATATATGCAGCAATGTTGCACTCACTTGATGTAACTAGTATGGGATATTTTAGTTATACAGGATACAAGTATGAGACAAGTCACAAAGGCGTTGATGATTTATCCAAGTGGGAACAGTATGATGATACGCTGGCACAAGACTTGTTAAGTTTTGAAATGAAAACTCCTATAAAATGTGATGAACTATCAGATAATGATCATAACAATCACAAGTTAGTTAATCAAGACTACTTTCAAAATGCATACTGGAATTTTGTTGTTGAAACACACTTTGATAATGACACATGTTTCTTGACAGAAAAAACTTTTAAGCCTATACTTAACTTACAGCCTTTTATTATAGTAGGCAACCCTTACAGTCTAAGACTTTTAGAAAGCCTTGGATATAAAACGTTTGCAGAAGTAATAAGAGAAACCTATGATTTAGAAGAAGATCACAAGGAACGCATGAGCAGTCTATTGAAAATGAGTTTCGATTTGTGTCACCTTAGTGACAAACATCATTTGCGTATACAAAGTATAATTGCAGACACACTGGAGCATAATCAGAAAAATTTTCTAATGCCAAAAGTACACAGGATAAACAATCTACTTAACAAACTGGAATATCATGTCTAAAATACATTTTATGACGCCCTGCTATGGTGGCAATATTACAGAAGCATGTTTTAATAGTTATTTGCAATGGACAACATACGCAGTTAATAATGGAATACAACACAATATAGATACACTTGCTAATGAAAGTAACGTTAACAAGGCTCGTAACAGTTGCGCTGCACGTTTTTTAGCAGGAGATGCAACACATTTAATGTTTATAGATGCAGATATACAATGGAAAACTAACGATATAATAAAACTTATTGCCCACGACGTGGATATTGTAGGTGGTATTTACCCACAAAAAACTTTGCCACCTCGTATGGTTGTTAACACAATTGACACAGGCAAACGCCAGGGAAACTTATTGGAAGTAGGAACAATTGGTACTGGCTTTATGTTAATTAAGCGCGGAGTATTTGAAAAAATAATTGACCAAGGCGCGACAAAATATAAAGATGCAGGTGGTATAGCATATGATTTTTACAACTGCACTATAGATAGCAACGGAGAATATCTCACTGAGGACTGGAGTTTCTGTAGACGCTGGAGACAACTAGGAGGTACTGTGTATGCAGATACTACAGTAGCACTAGCACATGTAGGTTATCATAAATTTATGCCAGATTTAGGAGCAATGAATAATGGAAAAAATTAATATAAAAGTAGATCTAAGTATTATTACACATGATGCAGTTCAAGAACATCCCTTTGTAAACCTAAGTCTTAATGGCTATCCTCAATTTGGACAAATTTGTGAAAATGATACTGTAATTGATATTGATGTTGAAATTGAAGATAACACTACAAACTTCTTAACTATTGAGTATATGAACAAGGATGCAATACACGATGTTGTGTTAGGTGAAGATGAAGTACCAGTTGCAGATAAGCGTATTGAAATTAATAGCATTAGTTTTGACGATATTGAACTAGACTTTTTTCAACTGCTAGATAGTGAAACATTTAAATATGAATCAATTGATCCACAAGGTTCAGACACACATGGATTTGATGCTACTAAACTTTCTTGGAACGGCAAAACTACACTAAAATTTTCTACACCTATTTACATTTGGTTACTTGAAAACCTATAGCGCATAAATACACTGTGTTTTAGGGATTAACAATGGATACAGTAGTAATCTATCCGGGTCGTTTTCACCCGTTCCATAAAGGTCATAAGAGTGTTTATGATACTCTTGTTAAACGGTTTGGAAAAGATCGTGTCTATATCGCTACCTCTAACAAGGTAGATCCCCCGAAATCCCCATTCACATTTGATGAGAAGCGAGCAATGATGGCGCTTACAGGCGTTGATCCTAGTCGTGTGGTACAAGTAAAAAATCCATACCAAGCAACTGAAATTACAGACAACTTTGATCCCCAAAACACAATCGCGTTGTTTGCAGTCAGTGACAAAGACATGGCACAGGATCCTCGTTTCTCATTCAAACCCCGTAAAGATGGTGGCGCAAGTTACTATCAGCCTGCACAAAAAGACATGAAAAGTTTAGACACTCATGGATACATTATTACAGTACCTACACTAAATTTCAATGTACTAGGTAAGCCAATGAGTAGTGCTAGTGAGTTTCGTGCAAACTTTGCTAGTGCAGACAATGAAACTCAAAAGGCTATGATTACAGATTTATTTGGACGTTATGATCCAAAAACACACAATACTATGTCGCAAAAAATTGTGGAACAACTAGTCCGTGCTGATGCAATACTAGATCAACTTATTGAAATGGGTGCTGATGATTGCTATATACTTGAAGCATGTATCAGAGTTGAAACACTTGTAGAGAACATTAATATGAAACAGAGAAGACAATCACTATACCAAGCAATTATGGAAGGTGGACACACACTGCCTGAAAATGAAATTGTGCGGGAAGCAAACTATAGTAAATGGGATCATCCAGAAGCAGCAGATTATAGCCAGTTTTTGGAAAAAACATTTGGCGAACCTGACGAAGCAACTGATGAACAAACTGTTTGGCATAACAAGGATGGATTCAAGCGTATTGTTGTAAGAGACGAATATATACTGCATGGATCACCAGCACCACACTATGATTTTGTTTACAGTTATATTGATCTAGAAGTTGATGAGGATCTGAGTGATGAACTTGCCAAATGTAGTGGAAGTATACTTATTGATCACCTTAAGAACGAAGTTGGCGCACGTTGCGGAAGCCTGACTGCTAATGCTGTTACACTAAATTTTTGTTTAGATGTAGTATATGGCAGAACACAACCAGTAAAAGAGGAATATGAAAAGCGTATTCTGGACATGAAAAAAATGTTTAAGGATGGTGAAAAGTATGAACTAGATTGGTGGAGTGACGAAGCAAGTGATGCTGATCCAAACAATCCTTATTATGCAGAGAGTATCAGAGAACATTTTACACCTGCCAATGAAGAAATTACAGACTTCAATAAACAAGATCCAATGAACAGTGTTATTGCTATTCGTGGTATTGGCACAATGAGTATTAGTAGTGCGCTTCAAGAAGTTAGTGAAATGGCAGCAAATGTTTCAAATCTTTCTAAAGTAAAAGATGCTAAAGGAATACAGGATAACTTTGATCGCTACATGAGTTTGCTTAACGTATACAGCGATGGTATACAAGAAGCATATCGCGAACTAGCACAACAGCGCAAGCGTGGTGGTACAGCAAGTAAGGGAATAGACAAAGATATTAGTGAAGTAATGAGTCAAGATCGTCTTAACAAGTTCTTAGGTAAAAAAGATGATGACGACGAAGATTACAAAAAAGAGTTAGAAGTTATTCCAATTGGGCCTGGTGGCGGCAGAAAAAAACCAGGATATAGACCTATAATTGACTTAGACGACTATGATGGGTTTAACGAGCATTGCGGTGATCCAATGGCAGACGACCATAAGCCTATGCGTATGCTACTAATGAAATTGTATGATAAAGAAATGCAGTGTCAGCCAGGTAGTCCAGAACATTTTGAAGTTATGCAGATGATTGACGGATGCAGAAAGAACATTGGACTAAGTGAAAGTGGTATACTTTATCGTGCTGGTGTTAAAAAATATGGCAAAGATGGCATGCGTAAAATACAGAGTGCCGCTGGTAAAGGTGCAAGCGCAGAAGAAATTGGTGCTATTAAAGACAAGCATAATAAAAAGAAAACAGAAGGTGTATTTGACAAAGTTGTTGACTATGCTAAAGGACAAGTAGCACAGCGTACAGCAACACTAACTGGCGGCAAGAAAAAATCAAAGTCGAGTTTTAGGACATGAGATTAAATGAATTTGTGATAAATGAACTTACACAGGCAGAAATAGATAAAATTGCTAGTGATGCAGGCATAAGCAATGACCTATTAAAGAAAAGACTGGACAAAGAAAGCGGCAGTAAGCACACAGATAAGTATGGCAAAATCAAAATAGGCGATAAACAACTTAGGAATAAAGCGTTTGGAATTGCACAAGTAAGAAAGCCTGCACTGGATGATATTAACGCTAACTTTGGTACAAAGTTTACAATGGATGATTTACAGGATGCAGGTAAAAATGCAGAGATAGGTGCAATGTATTTAAGACTACTAAGAGACAAGTATGCACCAAAATATGCTCCTGGCAAGGATGCTGATGCATACGCATTTAAAGCATATGCTACAGGACCAAATCTTGGCAAGGATACAGTAGCAAGATTGCCTGATGCTGGCAAGCCTATGTACAATCCAATAAAGCCTAAGCCACAGCGTATGGAACCTGCAAGCACAGACAAAGGTAAAGCACAGCGTTATGCACAAATGACAGATCCTAAGTTGAATGTTTCGCCACCACGTGGCCCTGGTCAAGAATTAGAAAGAGATGTATACGATCGTATTAGGCAGACAACTGACAAACTTAAACGTACTAAAGTAGGACAAGATGTACTACGAGCAATTGACAATGCTAAACAAGGAAACATTAACAAAGATAGTTGGATGTACAGAAATATTGTAGAGCCTTTTAATCAGATGAAAAGGTCAACACAAAAAGAAATAGACTACATTATGAGAGATAAATGAAACTAGGCGAAGTTGCGGGTGTTGGTATAATTACCAAACAGAACACAACAAAGGATGTTAAACCAGGCGAAACAAAACGCCAGGCTAAGAAACTTGGCTTGTTACATCCTACTGCAGCAAAAAACAGTGATCCAAATAAACTGTTTAACCTAGGCATCACTGAGGATGCTGATGTATTATATCATGCTACATACGGAGCATTTGTAGACAGTATTATGAAAAACGGACTAGGGGGAACTGGGGCACAAACACAGTGGGAGGATAGTCTCCCTGGACATGTATATCTTGCTCGAGATCCGGAAGTAGCAGAAAGTCATGCAGAAGCAAATGAAGAAGTGCCTGATGAATACATAGACGACATTGTTGTGTTTGCTATTGATACAAGCAAGTTGGACATGGATAAACTAGGTGATGATCCAAATGTAATGGATGATAATAGCACACTGGCATACAAAGGTGTTATTCCTACTAGTGCGTTAATGATGGCAGAAGGCAAACGTGTACCTCGTAAAAAAGGACAAAAGGCTGGTAGCAAAAAACACAGTGATCTATACACAGATGAGAATCCAAAAGGCACAATTCAAGGACTAAAGTTTGCAACAGTTAAGGATGCAGAAGCAAGTGTGCGTAAGATTAAAAGTTCCGGTAAGAAACACGCACATAAGATACAAGCAGCAATAGCAATGGAGCAACGTGCAAAAGCAGCAGGCAAATCAAGTGCCGCTGCAGTTTACAGACGCTACATAAATGCTATGAAGAAAAAAACTAAAAAGATGAAGGAAACAAAAGAAGCACCACCAGGCACATATTTTACTAAAAGTGGCAATCTTGTAAAAGGCAGACTTACTAAGGATGCACAAGAACGTGGTGCAAGAGAAACAGATCCCAAAGACAATCAGCGCAGTAAAGTGCCACCAATAACACAATACAAAGAAACTAATGTACAAGAATTAAAAATAGAAAAGCCTGATCCCAAAGATACACTGGGTGTACTGCGTAAAGACATGCCGCAAGTAAAAAGCGATGATTACAAAGAGTTTATAGACTATCTACAAAAGAATGGTGCTAAGTTTACCAAGGAAACTATTCCTGCTCGTGATCTTAGTGCAATGCAACAAGAGTTCAGTGATGCTGGCATCCTTAAGCAGTTGACCAAGAACATTGAACTAGGGCCAAACAGAAAAGCAGTCATTGCAAGTAGCGATGATTATATTATAGATGGACACCACAGATGGTTAGTAGCACTTAATACAGGCGCAGATCTAAATGTATTTCGTGTTAATATACCTGCGTATAAACTATATGACCTTGTGAACAAGTTTGAAAAGACCTACTACAAAGACTTGTATGATGAAACACGAGGCAGTATTGGCGTACCACTCAGTGGCGGACTAGTTGTTAAACTTTTTCCCCATCGTCCTTTGCGTATTAAGAAAAGTACACCAGGTAAACTAAAATACGAAGATGTAGGCTTGAGACACACACTTGAATTAGGAACCTATAAACACAATGAAGAAAATATTACTGTTAGGGTAAATCCTGACAAGTCTATTAGTTTTATTCAACCACAAGAATATAGTATTGCAGATGACCAAGATTATTTAGAATATGCGCAATCTCTATTAGCGGATGCAAACAATTGGACTAAAGTAACAAACGAAGCAATTACAACTGTTGACCTAGATCAACTTGAAACATTTGCAGACAAATTGTTTGCTAAAGTAGGCATTGATGTAGAGTTTACACGCCACTTTTTAGATCGTGTTAATGATACTCGTAATGTAAAGCCTATTACGATGGCAGAACTTACTAGACTTTTCAAGCAAGAGTTTAAACGTTATGGTAAGCCTATTGCACAAATGGGACCTGGACAAGAAGCAGTAATGAAAGACTTGCAGACAGATATTAACTTACCGTTTGCACTACAGTATGACAAAGACAACAATGAACTAGATTTAATTGCTAAAACCGTTATGCGTAAGAAAGATTTTAAGACTCCTAACAGAGAGTTTCCTGTGGAAGGCTGGAGTGCGAAATACAAAAAAAGTATTAACTGCAGTAACCCAAAAGGCTTCTCACAAAAAGCACACTGCGCAGGTAAAAAGAAAAAAACTGAGGAAGCACCTCCGGGTAGAGAAAAACAAGTAAGAAAACTAAAAAAGAAATTTGATGATCCAGGTGCACCTTATGCAATAGCATGGGCACAGCATAACAAGCACGGCAAGCCAACAAAAGAAGAAACAGAAACAGACAAGCGCATTGCAGATCTAATTGGACTAGGTGATAGATATAAGAAAAAAGATCCTAACGAACCTAGTATGTATGATAAGATTAAAAATAAATTTAAGGGTTACTTTGATAAGGATAAAGTAGACGAAGGCGTAAACGATCCGCACATCTTTAAAGCAGTGTTTATGGCAGGCGGTCCTGGTTCAGGCAAAGGATTTGTTGCTAAAAACATATTAGGCGGGACAGGACTTAGAACAGTAAACAGTGACGATATGTTTGAATATTTGATGAAGCAAAAGGATCTTGCTCTGGATCCTGATGTCATCGCAACACCCCAGGGCCAAGAAGTCAGGCAAAGAGCAAAGACATTAATCAAGTCAAGAGAACAACAATACCTTAATGGCAGAATAGGATTAATCATTGATGGCACAGGAAAAGAACCTGAGCGTATACAACAGCAGGTAAACAAGTTAAGAGAAATTGGATACGACAGTGCTATGATTCTTGTCAACACAAGCCTACCAGTTGCGCAACAACGCAATAAAGACAGAGAAAGAACTGTACCCCCAGAACTAGTTTCAGACTTGTGGAATAAAGTACAGGAAAACCTTATGAAGTATCAGCAGATATTTGGTGCTGGTCGTTTTCATATTATAGATAACAGTGGAGGATTAGAAGACCTTGATAGACAGAAAAACTTTGATAAAGTGTACGTTGAGACACAAAGATTTTTAAACACTCCACCTAGTAAAAAACCAGCTCTAGAGTGGATTCAGAAACAAAAAGAGCAGAACGATGGACAACGATCAGCCAACACACAACAACAAAATCAACAGTCTGATGGAGGAACTACAACACCTAACTGAGGACTTTAATGAAAGAGCAGAAAAACCAGGCAGCCGACCAGGGAGTTTAAAACGTAAAGCAGCAATGTATTTAGGTAAGGGCGCCGGAGATAAACTTAGCAAAACGGATTTGAAAAGACTTCGTGCTAAGGCAAACAAAATGAAAAAGAGTACTAAAAAAGCCGAACGTGACAAAGGCATACAACTGGCAAGGCAAGTAAGTTTTGCTTTTAATATGAGGGATTAAAATGTATATACAAGCAGTAATGAAATGTGAAAAAGATAATACTCCATACAGAATATACCTCAATGACGAACTTATTACAGAAAGATATTATAGTTTGGATGAAAGTGTCATTAGCAATAATTTAGAACTGCATATCACTGAAAGTCCAGAATACAATCTAGAAATTCAAAGTTTAACAGATGTGTCTGTTGAGTTGATTGACTATTCAGTTACTGAGGAAAAGCCATGAAGATTATAGAGATATTAGAAGGAAAACGTTGCTGGAAAGGGTACGAGAAGAAAGGTACCAAGATGATGTTTGGCAAACGTGTAAACAACTGCGTGAAAAAAAAGAAGGTGAAAAAAGAAGGATTAGAGGAAGCATCTGATAGACTTGTTGTCACCATGGACAACGGAAAGACTTTTGATATAACTGACTTCAAAGGTGCTAATGATATGGAAAAAGTCAATAGTTTTTCAGACTCAGTGAAAAACGTTTATAGTAAAAACAACACTCCTGTACCCAACTATAAAATACACAGAGGTGCTAATCAGATAGGCACAAGCACTGGCAGAGGTAATCCATACTATAAAGATCCTAAGTTAAAAGATTTGGATGATATTGCAAACAGGGCTAGGCAAGACACTAAAGAATCAGCAAGTGCAACAGCAACAGCAAGCGGAAACATTGCTACAGTAAATGCACCTGTGCAAGCAAGACAAAAACTCAAAAGAGATAAAAATGGATTACCAGTTGCGCCACAGGCAAAGAATCCAGACGGTACTGCAAAAAATGCACTTGATGTAAAGAGTAACATCATGGGCACTCCTATGGCAAGACGATAAATAACACTACAGTAGAACAGGGACATTACTATGCGTGATATTATTACAAAATTAGAAAAACTAAACATTGAGAAAGAACAACTAAACGAGGGTTTAGGCGACATGGCACATGAGGCTGAAAAGGATCATGAAGTACAGATGGCGCGAAGCGATTGTTATAAAAGTGCAAAGTATGCAGTAAGCATACATAAAATGCTTAAAGATGTAAGTGAAATGGAAGGCATTGATGGCTGGGTTGCAAGTAAACTAACCAAAGCCGCTGATTATCTTGGTAGTGTAAAGCATTACATGGAAGGTCAAATGATGCAAGACGTAGAACTAGCAGTTGTTCCTGTTGCTGGTGATATGACAGACGCTATGACAATGCCACAAGAAAGCATTGCAGAAGGTCGCTTGAGTATGAGACAACTTGCCAGCATGGACAAAGATGCTGCTCGCAAAATTGAAGCGATGGTTGGTCCTGAAAGTAAGTACGCTGACATGGGCGACTACCAAGAAGCATTGTATAACGCTGCAAGGAAACTGGGATTAGTAGAATCAAAAATTGATGAAGGCTATGAGAAAATGGTAGCAAATGCACTAAAAGATGCAGGTATTTCACATGGCGGATTTAAAGATGGATTTTTACGCATTGATCAAGATGATATGAAAGACGCAAGAAAAGCAATTAAGGATGCAGACATGGATCCACCTAAAATGATTGCTGAAGATGAGGAAGCAGATAAAAAGCCTGACATGGGCGCACTTCTAAAAGCACTAAAGAAGAAACTTAGTGATGAAGGTGGCGCAGCAGGTTTTGCTCCACTAGAAAAAATAGCAAAAGACATGGGCGTAGATCTTACACCAGCAATGCTTAAAGGCATGTCTGGTATTAGTATGCACAGAGACGGTGATTATATTCTAGAGGATTTAACAGAATTGACAAAAGCACAACAAGATGCAATTGATGCTGCTCCTGGTAGAACTATTGATGACATGAAGCCAGCAGAACGAGACTCTTTAAAAAAACATATTAGAAAGACTCAAATGAATCCTGATGGATCTCTTGCTAATAAAAGTGAACCTAACAAGGCATTCTTTAAGAAAATGGGCTATGATAAGTTAATGGGAGTTAAAATTGAGGATACAGTTGAAGAAGAAGATGTAATTGGTGACATCATTGCAAGTTTAAGCAAGACCAAAGAAAGAATGCCAATGCCAAAAAGTAAACCCTCAGTGCCCATGCAATCAAAACAGAAAATGGCAAACAAAATGGCACTACCAAAATCAAAGCCTGATATGAGTATGGGACAGGATAAAACCACAGGAGACCCACGTGGTATTCTTAGACAAAGTAAATTTGCAGAATGGAGTAAAAAATAATGTCTGACTTTACATCACTAGTACAAAAATTAAATAGTATCAGTAACAACGAAGAGGTTAACGTTACTCCAAGTCCTGAAACTACAACAAAGCGTCAGAATATCTCTGAGACAGTCAATTTGCTTGACAAGTTTAATGCTATTAGTGCAGATAATCCTTATCAGCCTGTAGCAGAAGCAGTTGAAGAAGAAGCAGATGACATGGCAACACGTTATCGTAACTTCATGAAAAGTGAAGTTGCTGCTGGCAGTGATCTTAGCACAGTCGCTACAACAGTTGCAGAAACAAACATAGGCGCAGCAAAACTTGATCGTATGTTTGCTAGTACATACAAAGTAATGGAACAATTAGTTGCTATTACACAAGAGGGCGGGCAACTAAGTGGCGGCGTCATTGCTGAAGGTGGCGATGAAAGTTATCTTAATGCTGCACATGAAAAAATTGCAGAAGCATTCCAAGCACTAAAAGATGCACACATGTATGCAGTAAAGCAGGTTGAGGAAGACTAATGCGCTTTAATCAGTTTAATGAAAATTCTGCAATGGACAGTACAGTTCGTATTATGCAGAAATCCTTCTCAGACGAGCGCAGAGCAGTACAGGATAAAGTGTTGGAAGTTGTGCGCATGGTGCAAATGGACAAGGGCGATAAAATGGAACTTGCTCGTGCTATTACAGAACTTGCTAAAAGTGAACTAGAAACAAAGCGCAATGATCCTGATCTTAAGATTAGTGTAGATCAAAACCTTGGTATGCTAGATCGTGCAATGAAGGCAGTGACAGGCATGAGTGAGGGCATTACTGAAGATGAGATAGAAGAATATAAAAGCCTAGCAAGTCTACGTAACAGATCAAGCCTTGATGCACTTGCTAGATTACAGGACAGAAACAAACCAAAGACACCAAAAGTTATCCAGATTCCCAAGGGAACACAACTTGAATTGCCGTTTAAGAAAGCAGCAGGTGAAAGTGTTGAAGAATCACTTACAGAAGAACAGTTTGATGAAAAAGCAGGTGAAAAAGATGCCTGCTATCACAAAGTAAAATCACGTTACAAAGTATGGCCCAGTGCATATGCTAGTGGCGCACTAGTTAAATGTCGTAAAGTTGGTGCTGCCAACTGGGGCAACAGTAAGAAGAAATAATGCGTATAGTTGAACTACATGAGGATTTACGTGACTGGTTCGGCAAAGGAAAAAAAGGTGGTGCTGGAGGCGGAGGCTGGGATCGTTACAATACCAAAGGCGAACGAATTGGTAAATGTGGTGATAGAAAAAAAGGCGAAGGCAAACCAAAGTGTTTAAGTAAAAGCAGGGCTGCAAGTTTAAGAGCCAAAGGTGGCAAAGCAGAAATTGCTAAAGCAGTAAAAAGAAAACGTAGACAAGACCCTAAAAAGAATCGTAGGGGCAAAGCAAAGAATGTTAAAAACTAATGGGACTATTGTTAGAACAAATTGAACTGATAGAAGGCGCCAAAGAAGCAGCGCAGATTGTAAAAACAATGCGTAGTCTGGGTAAAGATGTGGACGAAATTCGTCAGTATTTGGAAAAAAGCACGGGCAAAAGTTTAGACGATCTTAGTGATCAAGAACTGTTTAGCATAGCAAGCAAAGGTGCTGCACAAGCACAAAAAATGGCTCCTCAATCAGATAAAGATCCTATTTTACAAAAAGACTTTAAAGATGCACAAGCAGCAATGGGAGTCCCTTATTTCGGACCAAAAGCAGTAGCGGCGCGTCTAAGAAACAAGTATCCTAGCGGCTCTTATCCTGCAATAACTCCAGACGGAAAACAAATTGATATTGATGTAGATATTAGCGGTAGCGATTTAAGTGCTATTAAGAAGGCTGCAGAACGTGCAGGTAAAACATTTCCACAAGCACTAGACCAATTGCGTAAAGGAAATTTTAGCAGCGCACTGGGTAGAGTAGTTGATAAAACATTGGCACCTACTCCAAAGTCACAAACAATAACAAGGACTGACAGATGAGAGCCAACGATTTTCTAACAGAACAGCCAGGAACTATTGCAGTTACTAATACACCTGTAGCAGATAAGAATATCTCTATGGGTGACCAGAGGATGCAGAAGTTTAAACAACAGATGCAGATGCAAAAGGATATTGGTAGTGGTTATCAGTATACTTCACAAGCAACAAAAGATGCTATTAAACAGTCGGATAAGCGTGTTCAAGCAGCAATGCAAAAGCAAGCCAAAGTAGATCAGAGACAAGGCGCAGGCGCAAGTACTATTCAACGTGTTAAACCTGTAACATTTCCTAAAGCAACAAGTACAGCACAGATAGCAATGGATGATATTAACGAAGCATTTGAATATGCAATAGCAGAAGCTCGTGAAATAGATCCAAAAAAGATGCAGGCATATATGGACTTTAAAAAAGAAAACAACATAGATGGCAGTAGTGTGCGTATGGCTGTGGATAATCCAGATCATCCTGAAACAAAACGCATGATGCAAGATAAGAATTTTGCAAAAGCAGTAAGTATGTATAAAGCAGCATTAGTAAATGAAGATGTATCAGAACTAACATTTGAAGATGATGACCAGTTCTTTGAGGACTTTGGATATCTTGGATACAGCATTGATGAAAATGATTTATTTGAAGCAGAATATAGAGGACGTAAGGTCAAACTAAACAAGCCAATGCAAGGCGATGTAAAAAAGTTTAAAGTTTACGTTAAAAATAAAAAGGGTAACGTTATTAAAGTTAACTTTGGTCATGGCGGAAGCAGTGTAAAAGGTAAGACAATGCGTATTCGTAAAAACAATCCAAAGGCTCGCAAAAACTTCCGTGCTAGACATAACTGTGATAATCCGGGACCTAAAACAAAGGCACGTTATTGGTCTTGCAGAAAGTGGTAATGTGTGTTATAATAACTTATGTCACACACTGTTTATCAACACTGGGATCCACTTGAAGTTTGTGTAGTAGGACAAGCATATCCGCCTGAGTTTTACAGTTGGATAAATGATACTAGCACCCGCGCAAAGTTCCAACAAGTAGCACAAGAAACCGAACAAGACTTTCAAAAACTTATTGCATTATTAGAACAGTTTGATGTACAAGTCTTACGTCCTAGTATCCCTAACACATTTGAAGATTGTATGGTTGATGGCGTTTGGATTCCTCCGCCAGTAACTCCACGCGACTATTTTATACAAATACACAATAAGATGTGGGTGCCTGTAGTACCTAATGCAAATCATGCACATAATGCATTTAAAAAACAAAGTGTTAAGACTTGGACAGAGTACAAAGCACATGATCAAGCAAAGCACAATAGGAAACTAAAATTCTATGCTGATATACTTGCGCAGTGCGATGTCATAGAAACAACAAACACATATATTAGTGGATGTTTTGTAAGCCGCATAGGCAATGATTTATTCTTTGCAACACAAACTATTTTTGATGATTGGGATGCTATACGCACAGAAGTAAATGCATTGTTTCCAAACACAAATAATCATATCGTAGATGCACAAGGACATGGGGATGCAGTGTATTGTCCTGTTACACCAGGTCTTATTATTAGCATAGCAGATGAAAGTTACAAAAATAGTTTTCCAAATTGGGAGGTGGTACACTTACCTGAGAGTCATTATGCTGCACACAAAATGTTCCAAGCAAGCATGAAACTTAATAGTGGTAAATGGTATATTCCAGGATTTGATAGTAATCCTCTAATTACTGAAACAGTTAATACATATATGGAAGACTGGATTGGTGAAGTAAGCGAAACTGTATTTGGTGTAAATATATTAATTATAAATCCTACTAATGTAGTTCTAGCAGAATATAACGAACAGGCAGTAACAGCGTTATCGCGCTGGGGGATTACATCACACATTGTACCTTTTAGACACAAATATTTTTGGGATGCTGGCATACACTGTGTTACAAATGATCTAAGTAGGCGAGGCACATGCCAACAATTCCATTTTTAGAAATGCAAGTAAATCAAGCATGCAATCTAGCATGTAAAGGTTGTAGTACCTTTAGCGATCTAAAGTGGAGCGGATATTTTACTTGGGACGAAGGACGCAGTTGGTTAGAGCCATGGATAGATAAGTTAGATCTGCCTGCTATTGGCTACATGGGCGGTGAGCCACTACTTAATCCAACCATTAAACAATGGATACAAGGTGTACATGAAATGTTGCCTAATGCGCAGCAACGTTTTGTTACTAATGGAACACTGCTACAGCGTAACTGGGATGTGTTTGACCTTTTGCGTGATATAGGTAATAGTGTGTTTAAAATTACATATCACACTAGTACACCAGCACTGGATGCTGCAATAGATACAATATTTTCAAACTATGACTGGAAGCCTGTTACAGAGTTTGGAATAGATCGCTGGGTAGAACGTAAGACAAACTTTCGCTTGCAAATCAATCGACCAGATACATTTGTAAGAGTGTTTAAAAATGACTATGAAGACATGGCACCTTTTACAAGCAATCCAGTACAAGCATTTGATGCATGTTGCCAACAACGTTGTCCGTTGTTGTACAAAGGAAAAATATACAAGTGTGGACATCTAGCATATCTACCTGAACTACTGGATAGA
>Ga0181415_1000092_pt1 | contig 23077 bp, 33 predicted proteins | sample 38SPOviralmetaG_FD_130140 | JGI IMG/M metagenome (GOLD analysis project Ga0181415, IMG submission 130140) | Marine viral communities from the oligotrophic San Pedro Time Series (SPOT) site, San Pedro Channel, CA, USA - 38 SPOT_SRF_2012-12-11 | ecosystem: Environmental > Aquatic > Marine > Strait...
AGACACAGATGAATATTTTTGGAAGGCAAAAGATGAATGATAGAGTTTCTTCTGGTCTTCATGCTCAACGAAAGAGTGATAGATCAGACACAAAGATTTAAAAATATTAACAGTTGTTTGTATTTTGCAAGACGTTTGAACAGCCAACCAAATGTTCCACTACCAGATGGTGAAATCGGTAAAATCACTGCATATTGTAAGCCTGTCCGAAAAAACTAGGCTCTCAGATCGACACACAGAGCCGAAACGATATGTCCGTGTGTGATTATATCCTAAAAATACCTTTGTTTTTGTATGTTTTTGTATTGTCCACTATCCAACTTCTCCCCAATTTGACCCCATTTCAGCATCCACATCAAAGGGAATTTTAAGTTCTGGTACACAATTAGACATAATCTCTTTGACTTGTTCTATTTGTTTGTCATTTTCAATATTAAAACACAATTCATCATGCACTGTTAGCATTGGTGTAAGACCAGCATCGTAACAATCAACCATAGCTTTCTTAGTTTGATCTGCACTTGACCCTTGGATAAGTCTGTTTAGTGCCTTGTATGTAAAAGCTCTTCTGATTCTACCTTTACCACCATACTCATCGATAGCTTCTTTCATAGGCAATGCTCTGTTGTATTGATAAGATATAGGCTCGTACATATTAAATCTACATTTACGGCCCAACCAAGTTCTAATTACTCCACTCTGTGATGCTTTCTTTGTTGTCTTCTCTGATATTGATTTTAGAAACGGAACTTTATCATTATATTTATTTAAAAGAGCAGTTGCTTCATCTACAGTTAGATCAAGAATGTTTGCTAATTTACCTTTACCCATTCCATACATCAATCCAAGATTCACAGTCTTCGCTTGTTTTCTAGGTATGCCTGCTATGTCTGCCACAATCTGATGAAAGTCAGCTTCTCCTTTTTTATACAAAGCTACAACGTCATCTATCTGTGGGTGTCTGTCAAAGCCTGTCAATGTAGCACAGTAATGCACTAACCATCTTGGTTCTTGTGAAGCATAGTCAAAAGATCCCCACTTTGATCCTTCTTCTGGAATAAATAATCCTCTAATAAGTTTTTTTATATATGGATCTCTTGCAGGTATTTGTTGCAAGTTAGGATTACTTGAGCTAAATCTACCAGTAACGGTTCCCCCGCCGTCAGAACGTAGAGGATGAAAGTCACAATGTATTCTGCCCTTATGCGAGTGTTCAAGAATTGTATCGATAAAAGTCGTATTGGCTTTATTAACTTCCCTTATCTTTATAATCTTCTTCGCAATGGGATGAGAATGATTGGCAAGAAACTGTTTTGTAAAGGCGGGGGCCCCGGACTTTTCTGTGCGAGAATACGCAAGTCCCATAGCATCAAAGACTTTTGCTACAGATGTGGCGACCCAAGGTTCTATCGTAACTCCAGTTTCTTTGACTATCTCATCTACAAGTGATTTTTCTAAAGTAGTTAATTCTTTCTTAACCTGCTCAGCTTTATTTAAATCTACTCGTACACCTGCTGTTTTCATATCCAAAAGCAAAGGTGTAAGTCTAGTTTCTAATTCAAAAATACCACTACATTCTTCTTTGGTTATATCTTTTCTCAACACATCCCAAAGTTTCAGAGTTATGGCAGCATCATGTTCTGCATAAGCACCAACATAACGAGGTGGTAGTTTCCACATGCCAGACTTTGGATCTACACCAAACTCTTCGGCGGCACTCTTGAGCATCTTCTCATCTTTGTATGTACCAAGATGATCTCCAGCCAACGAATTTAAATTATAATATCTTCTGTTCTCATTTAACAAAGGTGCTGCAACCATGGTATCTCTGATCTTGCCTTTGACTTCTACACCCTCTGCTCTAAGCCAACCAAGATCATACAGTGCATTGTGGAACACGAATGTTTTAGTTGTATCTTTACATAATTCTGTCAGCCACTGCATAACAACCCTTCTTGGCATGTTACCCACAGTGTGTGCTATTGGAAAATACCAAGAACTATCTCCCGCAGCGACTGCTATACCTATGATATGTCCATCTTTTCTGCACCAACCAGGCCCTAACTTTATCAAGTTTTCATCTTTAGTTTCTAAGTCGATAGCTATCGTATCGTATTGAGACAGATCTGGTATAGTTTGAGGTGGTGTCCAATCAGAGTCCACATTACCCCATGCCACATCTTTTATATCTTGTTCCAATAAATGGTATTGGTCACTTGTCATTTATAATTTCTCCACCTAATGCAGCGTAGCCAATAATATCAACCCAACTGTCATCGTGTTCTATCGTTTCTGCTAGTCTAGCTAGTTTTACACCAACCATACAAGCCACAACTTCTTGTGCCGTAACTTCTCTTGCCAATATGACAGACCATATCTTGGCTATTCTTTCATGATTAAATTTAGCAGGCCCATACTCTTTGGCTCTCGGACCATTGATTAGTTTCTCTGCCTCATCTAAGAAATATTTTCTGTCTTTTTTATTTTTTTCAAAACCTTTTACTGGTTTACCAAAAGGGGTTTTGTCTGTAGTTTCAAGCACTTCACACATATCATGAACATAACTATCCCAAAATGGTCTAGGGTCTTTTTCGTCAGTTGCTTGTTGTAAATACCATTCTTTCTTCATCTTAAATCTCCAAATTGATGTTGTCCTGATCCTACTACTATGTGTAGTTCTTTCTTTGCTCTTGTTACACCTACATACCAAACTCTCTTTTCGGCATCTTGATCCTCACTTTCAATACATGCCTTCGTTGAGTCTAGCAACAATGCTACATTATCAGCTTCTCCACCTTTTGCTCTGTGAATAGTAGATACACGAATTCTAGGATCTGCCGAAAGGATCTTCTCTCCTCTCTTTCTTACAGATATTATGTATGCAGCGACTTGTTCTGATATCTTTAAGACATTTTGCCATGTTACAAAGTTATTTGCCTCAAAACCACATATTCTTTTAAGGTCTATCAAGTTCCATTCCTCATCGTCTGATAGAGAATACATGATTTTTCTACCCGATTTTTGTATATATTTAGGATCTATAAGTTTTGAAAAAGGTTTCAATAAATCGGCAGGCACTGTTGCTCCTCTCTGTAACTTTAGCCAAACTTCTATTGCCACTAGTACATTAACGGATACAGACCATCCTTCTCCTTCTCTCCAAAACACATAGCCTTCTTCTCTTAACTTATTGCAAACTTTATTAGCTATGTAGTTAGTCCTAGTTAAAATTAACCACTCGCCTTCTGTCATATCAACATCAAGAATGTCATTATGCCATGTAACAAATCCTTTTTCTTTTGTTGGATTCCACGATTTGTTTTCTCGTTTCGTGATTTGATCGGTCAATCCTTTAGCAAAAGCAAAGGGATGTTCTGGAACACGATATGATTTACTCAGTATATATTTAGTTTCACTAGCATTAAGAAAGTTATCTACGTCAACACCCATCCACGAATATATTGCTTGGTCATCATCCCCTGCATAATAAACTTTTTGAGAATTAGGAACTAATACGTCTTTAACCATCTTCCATTGCAGTGGAGCTAAGTCTTGAGCCTCGTCTATGATAAGCAGATCAAACTCGGGAGATGTCCCTTTCCATATAAACTTTTCTATCATGTCAATGAAGTCATACTTACCTTGTCTTTTTTTATAATCTTTGAAAGCCTTGTCTAACACACTTAACTGTTGCCAATTTAAACTGTGATCCCAGCCTTTGTGAAACTCTTCTTGTAGATCTACTTGTTTTACTCTCGCATATTGGATCAATGACATGTACTTATCGCCACCAGCACCAACATTGAAGAGTGGACCTTCTTCTATGTTTACTGTCTGTGTGGTTCTGAAATCTAGACCTACAAGTTTACCTAACTCATTATAATCACGACCCGACATTACTTCTGATGTACTTAAGCCAAGCCAACTAAAAGCAAGAGAGTGCAAAGTTCTGAAGTAAATTAAATCTTTTGAATCTAAACCTTCTATGTTTTTTAGTGCTCTGGTTTTTGCTTCTGTTGCAGCTTTTCTACTAAAAGACATAAAACCTATTTTTTTGGGATCAACGTAATGAGCCAGACTACCTTCAACCAATTTGATTAAAGTTGTGGTTTTACCCGTTCCAGGAGGTCCAAAGATAGTAACCTCTTTACCATCTTTTAAATATTCCTTTGGATTTTTAAATTTTTCAAAATCAATCGACATCGCCACATACTCCTTTTGCATCTATCTTTATCGCTTCTGGGTACAACCTCCACAGTTCTTCTATCAAGTAGTCCTCTATGAGTTTCTTATCTTCAGTGCATTGTTTAAAACTTTTAAATTCAACCTTTGGATTATAAAAACTACACAATGCCTCTCCACCTTTATACCTAGGTGCTTCAACAAAAATTACACAAAAAGCTATTAAGACTTCCATTAGAACGGAACCTCCTCTTCCTCGATTGTAATTGGTTTGATTTCTACCTCTGCTCCAAACTCTGGTATCCACCAGACTCTGACAGTTTTCCATTTACCTTGTGATGTCTGAAACTTTTTAACAACAGAACTGTCTCCGTTGTTTACTTCTTTCAATCTCTCTTGGACTTGTGCTCTTGTATAATTATCAAACTTTCTGTTTCTCAAGAACTCCATCAGTGAGTCTAATCTAAAGTATGTTCTAGATTCCTCTATATCTGTGTATGGTTTACCAATCACAACCTCTTCAAAACTTTGTGCTTGTACTCGACCTGTGCAAAACAGTTCAAGGTATGATAAGAACTGTCCCTTGTATGTTAGTTCTTGTGGCACTGCTATCTCATTACAATTCTCAAGCAACATGTTGACTTGCACTTCCCAATCGCCATCTTTCATCTTTGGTGGCATGAAGTTCAACTGCTCCATACATGCTCTCTGAAATAATCTTGGTGCTTGTAGTTCCTCTGTAGTTAGCTCTAGTCTTCTGCCATCTATGTCCAAGAACCACAGACGAGGCTCTGATAATATAACTGATAAGCCACTGATTGCAGGCATAGATGTTGTGCCAATACCATGCTTCAAACCACGACATACACTTTGATTACAATGTGATGACATGGGTTCTTCTTTACATAGATACTGATATTCTTTCTTCTCCAACGTAGATTGTATTGTAACAATTTCAGATGCAGGCAATGGTGGAGTAAAATGTTTTACATTCAACTGTTCTAATTGTGTCTTCCAATCGTTAGGTTCAGACTTCTGTAAAAAGACACCGAGTTGAAAAGCCGCTTTGTTTCTGCCACCCTCAAAGATTCCCATGCTAAGTAAAGATTTAAGGCATGGAACATAACCTGGAAACAAGTTTGGTTTACCACCAACAGAGATCTCCATAAATTTTTTGGGATCACATTTTATCTTGTGCACTCTATCTATGAACTGTTGGAGAGTAGCCTCTACATAATCAGACTTCTCTTTCCAATATGCAAACCTCAAAGTTTTTTCTGCATCAAAATATGGTAGGTTTATAAAATTACCAACATCCCCTCTTTCTACCAATACTTGCTCTTGCTTTGGGAATATCTCACAACGACCATGACCAAGTGCCGCGGCTATTTCGGCAGCTTTGTCTCTAAAGTCAGCAGCTTCCATCCACTTGTCAAAGAAAAAGAATATGTGTGCACCCCCACTTTTACTACGGCACACGATACACGGGACTTTTAATTTATCTAACTTATCCACCAACTGCTTGTGATCTAGTGGGTATTCATCAATATCAAGAGCACCGAACTTACATTGGTTCTGTTCATTAATTGGTATTGCACCGACACCTTTTCTTCCGTCTATGTGCCCTTGCATTAATTCTAATGTTAGTGGTTGTCTTACGATAAATGATTTGGCTTTCTGTTTGCCATTCATTCTTTGATTTGAAACTTCCGTCTGTCCGTGTGCTCCACTAAAACCTTCGAAAGCATGTAATAATTCTTCTGTTAAATTCACTCTACACTCCCAAAATAAAAAACCGTGTAGATGAGTGTGGTATCTACACGGCTAGTTTAATTAGAACGGTACTTCGTCTTTCTCTGCTATCTCATCAGCAGAAGCGGCAGCCATTTTGACTTCCCCTTTAGCCACACCTTGATACATATTACGAGCTTCAAGCATCATCTTCTCTATCTCGGGTGTAACATCATTGATACGATCTAACTTGTAGTTAAACCACTTGCCTTGATCGTTGGCTTCTAACACAGTGGTTAATTGCCAAGCCGTTCCATAAATAGGCATAAGAGCACCACTTGGTAATCTCGCACTATTCTTTAAAGTATTCCATCTACGAGACACTTTTAATTGTGTTTTTTTCATGTCTAGAACACTCGGTGCTATCGTTCCATCGGCAGACTTTGCAATCACTAAATGTTGATGAGTTCTGACCAACTCGTTGCCGTTAGGTAACATCTCAATTGTACCTTCACGACTTGTCATAGTTATGTCTTTATCATCTGCAGCTAGTTCTCTTACAAAACCACCACCACTTGATCTGAGTTGAAATTCTAAAAACTTCTTCTCAAAGAAAGCAGGAACAACAATCACACCCTCATCTTGTTTGTACACTTCTTGTGAAACAGTATTGAAGATGTCGCCTTGTTCTGCACCTTTAATATACAAAGGATCGTCCTTTTGTAATTGTGGAGATAATGCTTGGATAATCCTTATAAAAGGTATCTGCATATCTTCCGTAGTGATATTTTCAAGACCAACACCAGCGTCAGCTTCTAACATTTTATCTAACTCTGATGCTACCACATTAGTAGCCTTTCTTTGTGCAACTTGGTTCATTACTGACCTCCCTTTATCTTAGCACGGTTGCCCTGGTATATTCCAAATAGATCAAAGTCTATTTCTTTACCACTTTCAATTCTATTCTTTACCCAGGTTTTTAAAGTCATTGGATGTACATGCTGTTTCTTGACAGGCGCAAAGCCTTTGTTCTCAAGGTCTGCAACTACAGAACCAGCTTGATTATCTTGACCCATACTGAAACTTACAACAACTTCGTTCTTGATAAGATCGCCTTCTCCAACCTCTCTTAGATATTGGAAAGCCTCTTGTTTCCTAGTTTCGGGTATCCTAGCGGAAACAAACTTATCGATTGAAACTTTGTTGCCGTCAACTGTAAGACTTTCAACACCCATAGTTTCCATCAATGAGGGTATATCTTCCTCATCAACAGATCTCTTTTTCTGTTGTAGGTCTTTTAGTTGTGCTTCGGTATCTTTGATTTGTTGATTTAACTCAACAGATCTACGGATTAAAGACGATAGACTTTTAGTATCGCCTTCTCTGACTTGCTTAAATGCTTGAGGGTCAGCTGCCTCTTGCTCGAATAGTGAATACACATCACTCATCGTTCTCTCCTTCTACGTTAAAGTTTATGCCCTTCGGCGGTTATAGTTGAAGGTATAGTTTAATTAATTATACCTTCTCGTCAACGAGTTTTTTCTTAATGCCTGCGGCACTAGACTCGTATTCTTTTTCAGTCAAATAAGTTATTGTACCACCTACAGATCTGTAGTTTTCCTTGGCTAACTCATTGAGTTTCTTCCAAGTTTCGATCCCAACTGCTATTGACTTATATTTATCTGTATCCATTGTTCACTCCAAAGTAAGTGTGGGTAGGGAAACACCAACAACGAAAGGAAAAAAGGAGAACCACCCTACCCATACTTGAGATATTGTTGCTAATAACAACATCCGTGACAATTATAGTTCTACCAAATCTATATAAATACGTCAACATAAAATCCTATTTTTTCTCATAAATTTTATATTCTTTTTTTAATTTAGCCATCTTCAAAATTTGATACATCATGTCTTGACTATAATTTAAAACAGATCTCCACTCGTTTTTATCAGATGGATTTAAAAAATCATTTTTAGTTAATGTCAAAGATTTAACACTGGTAAAAGACTCCACTGGAAAAAACAGCACGGCTTTCTGTAAGTTTTCTATATCCAAAGCCACCAGTGCTATGATGTCGCAGTCCTCTCTTGTATAGTACCTTTTGTCTGATCCTTTGGATATGTTGAAAGAATACCTAGTTAACTCGTCTCTTTGTAAGACTGTCTTAACTTCCACTCGTTGTGCTACTTTTAATCCTGCACCACCAACCACGGCTATATCAACACCATCTTGTTTCACTGTTGATGCCGCATAACCAAGCATCGATAACTTAAATACTGTTAAGTTCTCACCTGCATTGCCTACAATCTTCTCGCCTCTTAACTTACTCATACTTTCTTCTCCTATATATTGCATTGTCTTCGTACTTTGCTCTTGGATCATCCTCAAACATAATCCCTTCATCTTCTTCTGTTCTAACTTTCTTTTTCATCTGCATGTCTTTGTAGATGTCTCTCAAATAAGAGTTGCCAGTGGATCTACAATCATTACAGTATCTCTTCATGTATCGTTTAATCTTTACCTTCGGTAGTTTTTCGCCACACTCTCTACAATAATCATTACCTAGATTTATACTTTTAACCATTCTAATACCTTCTCCCCTAATGTTATGTTTGCTAATTTATTTTTATTAACTAAAGTTTTAACTATATGCACATCAACTGTATTCGGACAAACTAAATCTACATACAACACGGGATTATGTTGTCCAACTCTGTGTGCCCTATCTTCTGATTGAACACGGGACTCCAAATTAAAATCGTTGGAATAGTAAATTACATTTGTCGCGGCATGAAGAGTTATTCCCATACCACCCGTTTGTGCATTACTGACAAAGAACCTCGTGGGATCTGCCGAGTTCTGAAACCTCGCAATCGCCTCGTCTCTTTGTGCCATAGTCGTATCGCCAAAATAAGATACTGTAGACTCTTGTCCATACGCACCTTTTAAACTACTGCAAATTTTCATGATGTCATGACGGAACCTAGACCATATAATAATTTTACCTTCCATCTCTTCTATTACTTCAAGTAATGTCGATAACCTATTGTTTGGTATATGTTTTACTTCTCCATCATCAGTAACAAGATAACCACAAAGCAACTGCTGGAGTCGCAAAAGCCGTGTCATAACTTCGGGTGCAGTAACCATGTTACCATCTTCAAGCAGCGCCACCGAACTTTTCTTCAGACTTTGATAATGTCTCTCTTGTTCCATTGTCATGTCAACTTGCCGTGTAACATATGTTTTGGGTGGTAGATCAAGTGCTTCTTCTTTAGTTACCCGATACGAATGTGGATCAATTTTTTTCTTCAACTCTTCTAGGTTCTTGTACCCCACGACTTGATTGAAAGAATGTGATCCCATCTTCATTGATTTGATAACTGCATATCGTCCTTGAAAAGACCAATAAGAATCAAACCCCAAAATTTTTTTACTCATAAATAAACACTGTGAGTATAAATCTAATGGAGATTTTGTTATCGGAGCACCCGTAAGTATTCTTTTATACTTCGCTCCTTCGGCAAATTTTATCAAAGCCTTGGTTCTCTTGGCTTTGATATTCTTAATTGTTGTTGATTCATCAACGGCTATTAGATAATTACTTCTCCAGGTAAATGTATCAAGAAACTTGAATATCTTTTTGGTAGCAAAAGCCTCTACATTGATTAGTAGTATTCGTAACTTCTCTCTCGCATCATGGCCCACGGAGTTTTTTAATTCTGTGGTTTCTTTTTTATTAAGATTAGATTTCCAAGTATATACTTTATGAGATACATCATCTGTTAAATGTGTTGGTATCTCATTGTTCCTCCAATTAGTGTAGACACCTTTCGGTGCTACAATAATTGCAGTATCTATTTTGTTGTGCCAATACAACCAAGCCATGTTATCAATGAGGACTTTTGATTTGCCACACCCCATCTCCATGAAGTATGCAAAGTTTTCTTTGTTATAGCTTAGTTGTAAGGCTTTCAACTGATGATCGTAAGGATCAGTTTTTAAAAGAAAGTTAGTTTTATCTATTTCCATATACTTGCAACCTTATCTTTTTACCTGCCGAAGTATTATGATTATACAACCTTTCGATATTCAAAATGAAATCATTACGGCTGCCTTGATTTTTTAGTTTTGATGAATGACTCTCCAACCTTGATAAGAATACTTTCCAAACAAAGGTAGAGTCCTTCAATGCAGATATTATAGCACCAACAAAAGATCTTTTTTTATAGTATGGAAAATATTCTCCGATCTGTTGGATCTTATCTGCCGTATCTTTTGCCCACTCTAAGTCAGTAACTTTAAAGTTTCCGTCCTTAAAATCTGCTAGATCTTCTGAAGAGTGCCACCCTTTACCATTCAACATGGATATGGAATCCGAAATTGAAAACTCATACTTCTCATGAAACCACTTTAATACTTCATAGTCTTTATTACCAAGGGTTACATGACTATCAAGAAACTCTTGCATAGTCCATGCTCTCGCAGTAGAGTTCATCTTCCTTATATCCTGGATCACTAAACCTTCTTTTATCATGTAAGTTATTGGCATACCCAAAGACTTATAGGCTTCAAGTCTGTGTTGACCTTCGCATACTTCCATCTTCTCATTGACTATTATCGGTATCTGAAAATCTTTTTTAGCTATCTGATCCGATAACTTTTTTACATGAGCCTCAACAAGATCACGATTACCTTTTATATATTTAAATTTACTATAATCCGTAGTCGAGTGGATTTTATTCTTATCTTTCTTATCGTTATCATTATCTTTAGTCATTATCCTCCCCCCTATTAAATTCATGCCTCAGTTGCCAATAAGCATATTGTAATTTTCTTGCGTTTTCTGAAGTGATGTCAAACATTTCGCTATATTCAGAAACAAATTCTGAAAGAGCCACATAAGTTTGATCTAAGGCTTTTACTTGATCTGAAGTAAGAGACTTTATTGCTTGGCTTCTCAAAGCATTTTTCTTTTCTGCCTCTATCTCCCATTGTAGTTTTTTAGACACTTTCTTTCCTCCTATTTTTTAAATTTTCTTTAACCATCAAAGCAACTGTACTAGCAATAGTTCTGTTGTCTTCCTTGGCTATTCTCTTTATCTGATCGTATATCGAAACACGGACATTTAAAGATTTGTAGCTTACGTCTTCATTGTCTAGATCATAAACTGATTCGGCATCTTCGCTTACTTGATCTCTGGGTATGATGCCATCAATATAATCTCCGACTTCATTGTCGATATTGTCTTCCCAGAGCCTTTTTGTGCCTCCCATAATATCTCCTATTTTTAATTATTATTACTTATATATAAGTAATGTATGGGATAAAATAAGTCAAGTGGCATAATAACTTTTTTCATCTTTTATTTTCTTAGAACCACAACTCGGACATTTATGTACTTCTTGCACTTTGTTGTTTTTAAAAGTCAATGTTACTTTTTTCATAGCAACACGGCACCTGGTGCATTTTTTTTTATCTTCAAATTTCATTTACATATAGTTTCTGTCATATTTTTTTGTTTATAAAAATTTTTTAAAAATAGGTGTAACTAGTGTAACCTTGTAACCAATGGGTTCAAACCCTTGGTATGCTTACAGGTGTTGGTTACACTTTGGTTACAGATGTTACACTTTAAAGCCGACCGCGTCATTTTTTTTCCTTTTTTTATTGATAAAATATGGGAGAAACTCTACTATGGGATCATGCCATTGACTAATAGACAGAAAACTTTTGCTAAACTTATTGTAGAAGGAACAAATTCTAATTCTGAATGTGCTAGACAAGCAGGTTACTCTGAAGGTCAGGCCCGAAAGACTGCGAGTTTGCTCCTTAATGGTAGAGACTTTCCTCTTGTAGTTGAACACATCAAAGAACTCCGTGAAAATTACGAAAGGAAATATGGAGTGTCTCTGATGGGTCAGATGAAAAGGTTTGCAGATCTCTCGAGAGGTGCAGAAGAATCTGGTCAGTTTTCGGCAGCCGTGAATGCAGAAAAAATAAGGTCTGCACTCGGTGGTCTTGCTATTGATCGTAGGGAAACTAATGTAACACATAACCTAGACAAACTCTCTCGTGAAGAAATCATTGGTCGTCTTGCAGAAATAAGAAAGAATTATCCCTCTGCGTTTGAAGGCGAATATAAAGTGGTCGAAGAGAGTGGAAGGGCGAGGTCTCTCTCCGACCTGGGCAAATAGCAATTCCCGATATTGCTCCGTGCATTTCAAAGATAGATTAAAGATCACAATTAAGTCAACCCCATTTCTTTTTTAATTGCTAATCCAATCAACATTGCATTTTGTGGAACGATTGCATTTCCTAATGCTTTGAGTCTGTTTGCACGATCTTTCTGATCTACAATTATTCTTGGGACTCCTCGAGGCTCGTCCAACCAATAGGATACCCCATTAGCCACTCCGTCCAATCGCAGTTGAGTCTTGCATCTCCCTCGATCTGATAAATCTTGTGAGCTAGATCGATCTGTCTGCCGTCCTTCAGTCTCTTCTCGTAATATTGATTGTTTCCGTTGTAACTGTGTTTCTTCAGTCCCGAGTTCGGTGTTGGAAACTTCCACTCTTCCATTCGAGGTGGTCTCAAGGTTACTCCGTTCATCATGGCTTGTGCTTCTGCTTCCGTGAGTTCTCCTTTCTCCACTTTCTTTCGAAAGATCATTGTCTGTCCCTCCGAGGCGTGTCCAAAACCCTTGGTCGTAGGGGTCGGATACATCTCCATTGTCTTGGGATCGACTTGTTCCCTTAAGTTGCTCGGTCTCTTCCGTCCCTTTCGGTGTCCCTCTTGCATCTTCTTGGTCGCCTCTGCACTTCTCGGAGGTAGGGAATCCATAGTTGTCGGGGTCGCCCAAGTTTCTACAGATGATCCAAAGTCTGTCCCTTTTGTGTCTTGCTCCGATTGCACTAGACGGAAGTACAAATGTCCTCGTGTGGTAGTTGATGCTTTCCATTGCAAACAATACCTCGTCAAGTCCCAATGAGAGGTGTCCATAAACATTTTCGAAAACACAATAAGTGGGTCTGATTTGTTCAATAAGTTTATGCAAGTACGGAAAGATGTGGCGAGGGTCTTGCGAACCTCCCCTTTTACCACTTGTCGAGAAGGGTTGACATGGGTAGCCAGAGGTGAGGACATCTGGTCTTTCTGAAATAAATCTTGTTGGGTCATCTGCGATCTCCTTTACATCATCAAAGATTGGAATTCCTGGAAAGTTTTTAGCAAGAACTTTCTGACAAAACTTGTCTGTGTCGCAAAAAGCGATAGGCTCGGATAACTTTGCCATGGAAAAACCCACTGCAAAGCCACCAATACCACTACATAAATCAAGGTGTTTTAGCATCTCTAATCCTCTGCCATTTTATGTTTAATTCTAAATCTTCAAGCATATACCAATAATCCAAAACATCTTCGTAAACCTCTTCGTCTTGGCTACATTCATGCCTTAGATTTATTCTAGCTTGTTTGTTAGATGCTTCTCCGAGAAAAGCATCTAACATTTCATCTGTGATTTCATTTGTTCTTTCGTGCATCATAACTCTGCCTCAAAATCACACTCGCCTTGTTCATCTATGCACTTATAAATTTTTCTTCCAAGATGTAATCTTGCATACCATTCTAAAAGTTCTTTTGCTTTTTCTTCGGTGGTAAGACCTTTTACATTTTTGTTTAAAAACTCAAGAAGCATTTTGTCATTATAGCTATCATGCTCTTCAAAGAATTTATCTAAAGCCACCATGTAACCTTGTAAAACTCTACTACATTCAAGTAGACCCTTGTGAACCTTCTTCTTATCATCTTCACTAAAATAATAATGATAAAATCTAGGCTTTCCTTCTACTCCAAAAAAGTCGGCATCATCACTACTTTGCACACCAAACCAAAACTTTCCTTCAATATCGCCATTGTAATATCTACCCATTTTATTCCTCCAATCCTAATTTCTTCATTGTCTCTTTTACTTCTTTATCTTCGAAATGTTGTTTCAATGTTATTGCTACTTTTTCTTGAAACCAATCACTCTCCGTAATTACATCAAGTTCATTGTAAATAAAATTTTCTAAAGCCTTTGCTAACTCCAAAGAGCTTGGTCTGATATCTTCCATTACAACCACTCCTCTATAATTTCATAATCTACATTATCGTTTTGTACATACTCCAAAGCATCTTCAATAAACTTACTTTTATTAAAATATAATCTTCTATGACCACTCTCGTCATATTGTATATACTGATTAATATCTATGTTGTTCTCCATAAATTTATCAAGACCATCTTTCATTATGTGTACTCCTTAAATAGTTTTAATGCTTGATCGAATGGTAAAAAGTTGAGACACTTGCCAACCATGTGAGGATACTTCCTCTCAAGGTGTCTGACAAATTCATCATCATGTCTTTTTTCTGTGGAAGAATTTTTTTTGAAACCAACTAAAAATTCCTCATCTTTTTCTTTTTCAATACAAAGATATTTCTTTTTTAGTTCCTTCTTTAACAATTTAGCATCAAGCCAATTATATAACTCTTGGTGGCAATAATGCTCTAAGTCTAAGTCTGTATGATAGGTCTTTCCACCATACTCCCAAGTCTCTTGACCAAACTTTTCAACGCACCATTTATCAATGTCTTGAAGTCTAAAACCACTTTCGGGATAGGTGTGTTGTCTATCACTCCCCCCGTGTCCGTCATTAGATACTTCAACTGCTTTCTTGCCATTGACATATACTGTGGCATTATAACAAGGTGTTTCTTCTGAACCTCTTGCATAGTGTGAGATATTTTTTACCTCTAGTTTTGAAATCTGCATATCTTTTCCTTTCGTTTGTTGTTGCAATTTTCAAGATAAGGCACGAGTAATCCATGCCCTACTTTGACAACTGCTAGGCACTACCTTCAGTTCTTAATTTTTCTAAAAGCAATCTAGCTTCTTCAAGATTGTTCTGATAAATATGCCAAGGTGTAAGAGTAAATCCTTGACCATCATTTTCTATAGCAACTTTACCTTGGAAATTAATTTTGCTTTTTAAATCTTCCAATGTGGTTTTGCACTCTATACTTTCGCCCTCTGCATCTGTGCCTAAAACTAAAGCCTTTCCCATAATTGTTTGATTAAATTTTGGGTTATCGGCTCTAATATTAAAAGCGAAGTTACTGTCTTTTAATAATCCCTCTTCGTCTATCCAAAGAGTGTCCCCATTGTCAAACGGATAAACTGCTTCAAAGGTTCTGCAACCTAATATTCTATAGATGCTTTTGTAGTCTCCGTCATAGCTTATAAATCTAATTGTTTCATCTGTTGGATCAATAAATAATGCTTTCATCTTTTCCCTCTTCTTGATTTAAAGTTAGTAGTTGAGAAGAGACAAATTCCTTTGTCTCCTCTATCTCTTCATTTATTTTGTAGATTATTTCTAAACCCCAAAAATCTATTCTTTCCATTATTGGTTCTTTCCTTTTAAAAATATTTTACACAATCTTTTAATTCTTTTGTAAGAAGTTGTTTCTGCTAATCTAATATTATGTTCTTCTTTAAAATACTCGATAAAAGATCTTTTATCATTGCTTAAATATTTATACCAAAGCGACAATATTTTCTGTTGCTCTTCATCATATGCAATCTTATATTTATCCATATCAAGCAACCTTTTCTCTTGTTAGTTTTGTTTCGTCTAAAACTGAATTAGCAAAGTCATTAATATTATATTGTTGTTGTTCTCTATATCTTTTGAATTCACGATTAACAATTTCAAAAGTATTTGGGTCAATCCAATAAACCCCATTGTCTCCGTTGTCTGTGTCCATCTGACAATACACACCAACACCAACAGACAGACCCCCAGAAAAATAATTAGTTATTAACTGAACTAGTCTAGCAATTCCATAATCGCCACCCCTAAAGTCTGCCATTTTATGAGCCTTTAAAAAACCTTCGATACTGTCTCGACCTCCGTTCCAATGTAAATAAATTGAAGGGGAATACTCTTTTGGCACACCTTCACATTTAAAACTTATTACTGCTCTATTTCCCATAATATTTGCCCTTTCGTTTTTTATTATGTTAAAGTTTTAATATCTTAAGATTATCCCATAAAGTCCCACAATAGGCAAGTTAAAAATGACAGAAAAAAACTTTTTTTTAAGTATCAAAAACCAACTCCCAAAAGGTTCATTTATTCAAAAAATAGAAAATAAGTTTAATAGTGGTTTCCCCGATCTAATAATTATTAATGAAAAACTACCTTTATTTATTGAACTAAAAGCACCATCAAAAGGAAACACTTTTAAGGTTGAACCTTCACAAATTTCAACACATTTGAGGATTTCTGCCAATAATTACGTTTCTTTTTTCTTGGTTCAAGCACCCTCTAAGTCGGTTATATATTTGTTTGAGGGTGGAACATTGTGCAAGGCACTTGCTTTGCAAGTGCCTTGCTCCCCCCTTCTGTCCCACGAGACCGAGGGGTTTTTGATTTATGGATCATTGGAGGATTGCCTTGGTTCTGCAAATCGAAAAGTGGCATCTTTTTTGCAGAAGTAACGAAGTGATCGCTTTGCGAACTTCTGCACCTTTGCAACCCCAACTGAGGAAATGTAGACGGAGGCAGAAAACTGCGACTTGAAGAAAAATCGAAATGTCGCAGAGGAAACGAAGTGGTCGCTTTGCGATCCTCTGCGATTTTGATGCCGAAGGTCTGCACACGGAAAAGAAAAAGCCACCCGTTGGGTGGCTTTTTTGGGGATCGGGATTCATTAAACAGAAACCTTTACTTCATCTAAATTGTAAAACCCTATCATCTCCGAAGGTCTGAAATATGGCTTGTACTCGTCTACGAAACTGACCTCTGTTTTTTTCTCTTTCAAAAGTTTAATTAGTTTTGGAAGATCACAATCCTCCTCAAGATAAACACAACAATTATCTGAATTATAAAAACTATAAGGCGAGAAACTATTAAGACCTATTCCAAATCCTTTTAAATCGTAAAGTGAAATCTTGCCATAACCATGACTTGAATTATCTATAAATGGTATTTTAATCTTTAACATTTAAGTTTCCTTCCATTTTCTCTATTGCTTTTTCTAGCTCATTTTCTAATTTAGTTAGTTCAAACATTGCTTTCTTATATCCAAGTAACTCTCCTCTTCGATAAGCTAACTCTAAATGATCTGTTAATTTCTCAAATGGTGAGTTTGGTTCTATTATTTTCTGTCCCATTTTATTTCCTTTCATTAAATGTACCTTTCTATTGTATCCCAGATTTTCCCACATGTCAAATAATACATGACACATGATTGTTTCTTCAACTCGAAAAATGCCATCTAAAACAATTCGCAGAACGCAACAGATCAACAGACAAAAACAGTTTGCGTTCTGCGAATTGTTTTAGGCAACGAACTCCAAACCATGCACCAGGCCTCGTTGATCGGGCAACTGCACCCCAAAAAAAGGGATTTGAAAAAACATCATGCTATGCAATGAAACGAAGTGTTCCCGAAGGGATCATTGCGAAGCATGATGTTTTTGGGGTTACTAGAGCCAAAAGCCACACAACTAGCAAAAGCAAAGAGGGGGGAGGGGGTAAAATGACGGGTACATACACACATACACACATATATATGCAGGGTTGATAAATTCATTCGGATATATTATCGTTTGGGCATGAACCTAGATGCTTTACCCAAAGAGGTGTTACATGAGGTATTTCTGCTTGAGCAACAGAAAAACAAACTAGACACCCGTGATATAGCTCAAAAAAATTTCTTAGCGTATGCCCAACATGTATATGAAAATTTTATCGTTGGACGACATCACAAAATCATTGCAGAAAAATTGGAGCTAATCGCTGAAGGCAAACTAAAAAGACTTATCGTAAACATGCCACCTAGACACTCGAAGTCAGAGATGGCATCTTATCTCATGCCCTCGTGGTTCTTGGGCCGTAACCCAAAGTTAAAGATTATTCAAGCTACGATGAATACAGAACTTGCCGTGAGGTTTGGTCGTAAGGTTAGGGACTTGATTGCCGATCCAATATACACGGAGGTTTTTCCAGAGACTGATCTGAAGCAAGACAGTCAAGCCGCGGGTCGGTGGGAGACAAGCGCTGGTGGTGAATACTTTGCAGCAGGCGTTGGAGCAGCGATGACGGGTCGTGGTGCAGACTTGTTGATTATTGACGATCCACACTCGGAACAAGATGCACTGTCCACGACTGCTTACGATAATACATACGAGTGGTACACATCGGGTCCGAGGCAGAGATTACAGCCTGGGGGAACCATCATCATTGTGCAGACGAGATGGTCAAAGAAGGATTTGACAGGCAGATTATTACAAGCACAGGCAAAGGACAGTATGTCAGATCAATGGGATATCGTGGAGTTTCCAGCGATATTACCGAATGATAAATTGTTGTGGCCCGAGTTCTGGAACAAGGACGAGTTGTTAAAAGTCAAGGCATCATTGTCGCCTATGAAATGGAACGCACAGTGGCAGCAGAATCCTACATCTGAAGAAACTGCGATGATAAAAAGAGAGTGGTGGACTCCGTGGGAAGAACAAGATGTGCCGAAGTTAGATTATATAATTCAAAGTTATGATACGGCATACTCTAAAAAAGAGACAGCAGACTACAGTGCGATTACGACATGGGGTGTTTTTGAGCCAAAGAAGAACGGCATACAACATTTGATAATGTTAGATGCGAAGAAAGGTCGTTGGAGTTTTCCAGAGTTGAAGGACATAGCGATAGAAGAGAATGAATACTGGGAACCCGACATGATGTTGATCGAGGCAAAAGCAAGTGGACAACCCTTGGCAGATGAATTAAGGTTACTTAACCTTCCAGTTTTGACATTTAGTCCTGGCAGACGTAAGGGGGGTAACTTGGATAAAACCACAAGGATGCACATTGTATCCCCTATTTTCGAATCTGGAAAAGTGTGGTATCCTAGTGGAGAGAAGTTTGCAGAGGATGTAATAGAAGAGGTTGCATCTTTTCCAAATGGAGACCATGATGACTATTGTGATAGTATGACGATGGCAATCATGCGATTTAGACAAGGTGGTTTTATATCACTGGATGGAGAGGACGAAGGCGAGGATTGGTATCCAAGAAACAAGAAGGAATACTACTAATGTCAGACGAATCAGATAGAAGAAGAGCTTATGCAGAACTAGCTGGACGAGGACAACCAGTTCCAGGTAAAAACTTTGGTGTGATACCACCTAAAGGCAAAGCTGTACCACCGACCAAGGGTCCTGCTAAGATGAAAGGTCCTTTCAAACCAAAACAATTAGATTTATTTAAGAAAAAGATGGGTGGTTATACAGTAACCAATCGTTTTTCTGATAGAATGTTACCAGAGAAAAAGAGAACAACTAGGATTACATAATGGCAGAAATTTTTCCAGGCAGTGGATTAAAAGGTAAACCACCAAAACCAAAAAGTTTAAGTGAGACCTTTGAGGAATTAAAAGCCATAGGTAAAGGTGTTGGTATTGGTGAGACTTTTGATTTAGTTGGAGCACCAGCAGATATAGCAGACGCTTTTTTTTCTGCACGAAAAGCCTTGTTTCCATATTCTGATTTAGGAGAAGCAAAGGCAGCAGAAGATTTAGCAAAGGGCATTGGTTCGGAAGCCTTGATAAAAAAAGCTGGGGTTGATGTTCCAGAGTTCGGTAATAATTTAGAAAGTTTTGGTCGTACTATTGCGCCTGGGTTACTGATTGGAAAGACAGCAGCGGGTGTAAAGCTATTATCACGGATGTATGAAGGTGGCCCACCACCCACGGCTCTTGCACCAGCAGGTGTAAATGACCCTATATTGATGGATATTCCTAAAACTACTGGTGAAAAACTGGCTATGACTTCTGCTAACAGAGGCATTGGAGACAATAAGCCACCTAAAAAAGGTCCCAAAAATTTTCAAGAAGCTGGTGAAAAGCATGTACAAAAAGAAGAATTACCACCTTTTACGGCTTTTAGAGGTGCAGAGGTAGAAAATAAATCAAAGAATTTTGTGAGAGAAAAAGAAGATGCGTTGCCAGGTTTTGATGCAACACAACAGTTTTTTTCACCGACCTCTTATTTCTTTGAGAACTCTGCTGGATTAATTGGTTTTGGAAGAAAGCCAATGAAGGGTGGAGATATTTTAAACAGACTATTGACGAACAACAACGTACCACGATCCGTGAAACGAGAGTTAAGAAGTTTAGGTTTAGATAATTTTTTATTAAGAAACTCAGAAAAATCTTTTACAAGAGATGAGTTTCTTGGGTTACTGACTTCTGTTAAGCCACAGATTAGAGTTGAGACATTTTCCAGAGCGAATGATTTAGGTAAAGCATTTCCTGATGTTTATTTTAAATATCGCACTACACAAAGAAGTTCTCGTTCATATAACAACGAGCAAGATTATGGTTGGATGGTTTTTTCTGACAAAAACTCTAATGCTTTTGGGACAGCAGATGATACAGAATTGGTAGTAAAAAACGACAAAGCATCAACGGGTGTCTCGGGTCATGATTATGCAGGCAAACAAGATGAGTCTCCAGGTTACTTCGGGCATATAAGATACAGTATTCAAGAGATAGATGGAGAGTTAGCACTTGTTCCAGAGGAGATACAGTCTGATGCGGTAAGAAACTCAGAGACAATAAGCAAAGTTATGACTGGTTCTTTACCAGTGCAGCAAACTCCAGCAAGACAAGTATCTGATGCAGATCGTAAAAACTTAGACAGAGCAAGACCTTATATTGCAGAAGAGTTTAGAAATTTACCTTTTGATGAACAAGATGGTTTTTTAGATAGTATTAAAGATACAGATAGACATGCAACACTAACCAAGTATGGTGGTTCAGAAGAGGCATTAATTATTAAACAAGCACAAGATTTGTTGTCTGATGGAGAAAGAGCAGAGATAAGAAATTTTTCATTAGATAAAAAAGATGCTTTTAAAAACAGACGGGTAACTGGTGAAAAACTACAAAAAGCAGAAGCAGATGTTACTGACCATGAAAACAACAGAGCAGAAATAGGTCTAGCAACAGATTTTTTAGATTCTGTTGAAGATAGTGTAGAGCAACAGAAAAAGTTTATAAATCGTTTAAATGAATACACAGATGAGCTTGGTTTTAATGCTATGGAAAGTGCAATAGCACCTTCTGATGCATTGAAAAAAGGTTTAAATGTTTTTGGTTTGTTAGGAAAAAGTAAAAGACAACTGTTACTTGATAGTACCGAGACACCGTTTGATACTCGTTTATACACTTTTTTAGGTGCGGGTATTCGCTCTAATTTGTCAAAATTTATAAGCGGTCAAGATTTTAAAACATCAAGGCGAATATTGGACATAACACCGAATAACGTAGAGTTAGGTCCTAGTCATCTAAAAGTTTTTGACGCAGGGTATGATAAAACAAGATTAGTAATCGGTAATATATTTGAAGAAACTTTTGGTAAGTTTAATCAACAACCATATTTTACAGAAAATGTTAGATTATTAGATCCAGATTACAAAGCTGGTTTTTATGCTTACGACATACCTCAGTTACAAAAGATTGCTATAGATGTAGATCCAGATACTTATGTTGATAAAATGAAACAGTTTTTAACAAAAGAGCTTACAAACAAAACAGAAGTAGAGCTTACAACTGCCAGATTTTTAAAAAATTTATATCAAGACTCTAAGTTCATGAAGGAGTTTGAGAGATCAAAAGATCGTTTATCTTTTCTAGAAAAAAAAGAAGGAGGTTCTGGAGGAGTTTTATCAACAGAGGACGTATCAGAAATGCAAGACATACTTGATGATATTGTTGAAACATCCTTTACAGACAAAGCATTAAATGATTTAGCTTACAAAATAGTTGATGATTCTTATAATAGAACAGGTTTTTTTCCTAAATATTCTAGATCCTCTGGTACAGCACCTACAGATTTAAATGATATCGCAACAAGGACAGAAGAGCAAAGAGATGTAATGTATGAAGCTCTTACTCCTTTTGTAAAAAGAATATTTGCAAACAATCCTAGTAAGTTAAGTAGTTGGGATAACGCAAAAGGGGGTAAATTTTATTCTCATATATTCGCTGATCGAGGAGATGTCGAAAGACTTTTAGAGCAAGAGTTAAAAAACAACAGAAAACTACAAAGAGATTTGGCTGCACTTGAACTAAAAGATGCTGTTTTGGGTCAAACAAGGACAGGTTTTCAAGCCATATCTGGTCAGTATAGCAGTGGCAGAAACGGATATTACTTAGGTATGAGAGGACAAAATATGAAAAAAGGAGGTCTTCACGCGGCACTTGGTAAGTTTGATTATAGAGATTTTGAAAAAGTTAAAGAATTTTTACAAAAAAATAAAAACAAGGCAGAAGACAAAGCACAAGAAGCTGATAGGGTAATTTCAGAAAAATTTAATGATGCTAAGATAAAAGAATCTTACAAAGTTCTTGTGGATAAAGCAGATGATAAAGAGTTGGTAAAGAAAACATTAGAGAAAATCATAGACTATGATTTAGGAGTTCCTGGTGCAGAGTTGAAAAAACAGCCACCGTTCAAGAGTATGGAAGACTTTTCTAAGTTTGCGATTAGATCTGCTGTAAGAGAAGCACACAAGTTAGGTTTAAAGAAAATTATTGTTCCTACTGCACAGAATTATGTTGGAGAGTCAAAAGTGACTGCTATCGGAACATACAACAAAGCACCAAAAGAAGCGTTACAAGAGTATGTCAAACATGGTGGAAAACTCACTACTAGAAAATTACCAGAAATAGGATATAATGTTGAAGACTCTAACGTATTGGATATAAGTGAAATAGACGATAAGTTTTTTACAGGCACCTCGGCATCTTTATTTAATAAAGGTGGCATAGTTAGAAAGGTAAGTTGATGGCAGAAGATCCAAGAGAAATAGCAGGCATGGTCGAAAAAGCCATGGGAGCAGGTGGTGCACCTACGGCTGAAGGAGAAGAGCTTGATATTGCTTTACCAGATTCTATGGAAGATCAATTACCAGATGGTATTGAGATAGACACTGGTGAACAAATGGAAGTTGTAGCAGAGCCATACAACCATGAAGCTAATCTTGCAGAAGTTTTAGAAGATGGTGTGTTAGCATCTATTGCATCTGATCTACAGTCAAAAGTAAAAGA
>Ga0181415_1000095_pt1 | contig 22973 bp, 35 predicted proteins | sample 38SPOviralmetaG_FD_130140 | JGI IMG/M metagenome (GOLD analysis project Ga0181415, IMG submission 130140) | Marine viral communities from the oligotrophic San Pedro Time Series (SPOT) site, San Pedro Channel, CA, USA - 38 SPOT_SRF_2012-12-11 | ecosystem: Environmental > Aquatic > Marine > Strait...
AGGTAAGAATATCATGATGACAGGTCAAGCCGGTTGTGGTAAGACTATGGCGGCAAAGTCACTTGTCAATGCCCTTGACAGACCTGACTTTTACTTCAACTTGGGTGCTACTCAAGACCCGAGGGCGTCACTAATTGGTAATGTTCACTTCGATAAAAAGAAAGGTACTTACTTTAGTGAGTCTCTCTTTGTCAAGGCTATACAGACCGAAAATGCCGTTATACTCTTAGACGAGTTAACAAGGGCTCATCCAGATGCTTGGAACATCTTAATGACGGTTCTCGACCAAGGTCAGAGATACCTTAGATTAGATGAAGCAGATGGTCAAGAGACTATTAAAGTGGCTGATGGAGTTACCTTTATTGCTACGGCTAACATCGGTAATGAGTATACCGCGACACGCCAGCTAGATAAGGCTCTTATGGACAGATTTACTGTCATAGAGATGGACATTTTGACAGACGAAGAAGAGCTTGGTTTACTTAAATATATGTTTCCTACTGTGGATGAAAGTGAACTAAATAATATTTCGTCCATTACCCATTTAACTCGTGTTGAAGCTCAAACCGATAACCCTCGTATAACGAGTGGAGTATCAACAAGAACTTCAGTAGAGATAGCTGGGTTACTCTTTGACGGCTTTAATCTAATGGAAGCTGCTGACATCACCATCTATCCTCAGTATGACGCTACTGGTGGTGTTGACTCAGAGAGAACCTTTGTCAAACAGATAGTACAGAAGTTTGTTAGTGATGGTTCTGAAGAGGAACTATTCACCGACCACGAGATAGAGGACAACAACTAAAAGATATCCACCCAGCCTCCGAGGTTCTTGTGTCTGACATAAGTTAAAAGGCCTCCGAGGCGGGTGGTCCACAATTAGGGTGTACACCACGATAGGGCTGGTTTCTTATTTCCTTTTCCAGCCCTATCTTTCTATACCGAATCTTCATTCGGTTTTCCAAACGGTTAAAGTAATACTTTAAGGGCGCTAGACTGGCATGCAATCCGATGTCAATTTTTTACCTATAGCTTTTTATTGCTATGTCTGACGACATATACAAAAAAATTTTAGAAGTATTTTTTTACCTATAGAATTTATCCTTAGTATGGGTGATATTTATTATTGGGAGAAAGACAATGGAAGATATAAAAAACCTTGTAAATGAATATAGTTGGTTATTAGTTACTGGTGTAGCTTTACTTCTTTTTCAGAATACTATTACTGAGGTAGTAGATGGTATAATGGTGTTCTTAGGTAATGACTATAATGAAGATGATATTGTTACTGTGGATGGAGAACCTGGTCGTATAGTTAGAGTAGGGATGTGGAAAACAGTATTCTTTATATATCATATATCAAACGGTAAGATAGTTGGTGGTAGTAAGTTAGTAGTAGCAAATAGTAAACTGAAAGACCTTAAGATAGAGAAACCATTACCGAATTTTGATTTAACTAAATACCAAGATTAGGGTGTAGAATAATATTTTATATATTTATTATATATGAATGATATAGATAAAAGACTAAACGAGCTACATAATAAGATTGATTCTATTTATACCTTATTAGAAACCTTATCAGATAGATTAAACAAGATGGAATATTCTGGTAAAATTAGTTATGGTAATATGTATGATGTAGGAAAAGTAGAAAAGCTAGTTCATATTGAATTAAGTCGCAAAAAACAAAAATCTAATAAAAAACTAACACGATAGTTATATCATATTTAATATTCTTTTATATTTAACTATAGAAGCGATATCAAATAACCCTCAAACCCAAGTAGGAGAAACACCAAATGAGGACACTAGCGTGTTTGTTACTGATTGGCTTGTTGACAGCCAATAACTTATCAGTAGGTAAGAGTCAGCACCCTAAAATAAAAAAACCTTTTCATCTCACATACCATGATGTTCAGCATATAGATACAATGTCTTTTGTTGGAAATGTATTAGTAGAGTTTACTGTAGATACAGAAGGTAAAGTTACAGAACCCAATATAGTAGATACTTTTAATATCAAGTTAAACGAAACGATAATCGATAAAGTAATGTGTTTGGAATTTAAACCAGCGTTACAAAATGGAAGACCTGTTAGAGTAAGATATAAGTTACCTATATTATTTAAATAGAGTTTATAACCGAAGGGATGACACAAGTAGGTATGTCATCCCTTTTTTATCTTTACCTACTTACGAAATAAACCCACCAACACCAATAAAGCGACAAGTCCAGCAAATCCGGACTCACCGAATGTACTGATAATTGATGTTAGGTTTCCAATAACTTTGACACCAAAGACGCCAGTTCCAAAGATTACTTCAGATATAGCACCTATGGCAACAAAGGACATCATAAGATGAGCTATGTCATCTATGTATCCTTTGACCATTGTTATTACTTCCTTCATGTTTATTCTCCGTTAGTTAAAGGAAAATGGTAGAGGACTTTCCCCTACCACTAATAAATAACGAAAATTGTTGTAAAAAACACTTGACACGAATATATTTTTATTCGTATATTATGGTAATAAAATAAAAAAAGGTAACTTAAATGATAGCAAAATATTTTCTAATGGGAGTTATAGCACCATCTTTTCTCAACTTGTTACACCTACTGATAGGTGTTTATGTTGTTAATGCTAGAGGTAGTGTTATGTCGTTAGGTTTCACAGGCATTAGTTTTCTAACTAAGTCTATGGGTATGATATTCTTTACTTGGTTAGGGGTTTCTATAATGGGATTAGACTTCAGAATCTATGTCCCAATACTAACATTCTTTTGGTTTTTCTCTCATATAGCAGAAGCATTTGTTATACAACATTACATACAAGAAAATGTACCTGAAGAGTTACAACAATTACAAATCAAATAGGAGTCAAATATGATTGAATTTGGATTAGCTACTGCTGTAGTGATTATAGCACTAACATTTTATCTTTATAAAGATTATTTTAGGAATTGGTAATGAAGAAGTCAACACTAACTATAATACACATAGTGGTAGCAGTATTAGCTCTTGGGTTTGGAATATCTAAATTAAATGGACAAGGATATCCAAACGCAACAACACCTGTTGAAATGGTGCCGTATCGATTATCTCCAAGTGATGACTTAGATTGTCACATTGAAATTGAGATAATCGAACCAGCAAGTTTTAACAATATGGTTGAGGTTTACTCTGATGAGATTCGAGAGATACTGAGGGAAAGGATAGTATTTGAAGTAGTCAATCCACATTCTGCTAGTGAAATGTTTTCAATAGATAACAGATATTATTATGTGATAAGATTACCTAATACAGGTGAACTATGGCATAGACCATATCTAAGGTCAGATTGGAGATGAGTTATATCCTATTAGGAGTTCTACTTCTTATTGTGGTTATGCAAATAAATAATGGATGGAAGTGGAAGTGATACAATTTAAGTTATTCGATAAAGTAGAGGATATGACTTATGCTGAACTCTCAGAATCAGTTGGTGATTCGATACAAAAAAATATTCCAACTAATGCAAGTACCATAAAACCAAAATGGCACACAAAAGAACATCCATTGAATAGATGTCCAGGTGTAATCGACTTTATAAATAAAGGTTGGTTAGTTACAAGTCATAAATACATTTTTGATAATGATGACTCATTACACTATTTTGATCCTGTGACATCGGTAGGGTTACCTTTTATGAATAACCATATTAAAAAAGTTTGTAAATTCAATACTCCTTGGTGTATTGTATCAGATAAGAAAACAAAAGTTATTTTTTTAGATTCATCTTATCATAAAAAACCAATTAGTCATATATCTATTATTAGTGGAATATTAAATTTAAAGCCCAATGTACCAGAGCAAATAAATGTTTTGTTTTCAATTGATAAAGACTGGCTTACTAAACAATCCGATAATGGTAAACCATTATTTGAACCAAATGAAGTATTAATGCATATGATAGAATTATGAGTAAAACAAAAACTAAATATTCAAATGCCGGTAAAGGTGACAAGAGTAGAGTAAAAGATAAAAAGAAATACGATAAGAACTACGATAGGATATTCAAACCGAAGATGTCGGACTTTCCGATACCCACCACCAAAGTGATAAAGAGTAAAAAACGCAAATCACGACAGCAAGAAAAGATTGATTTAAAGAAAGAAATTGCTTGACACATATACATTTTCTTTGTTATATTTAGGTCTAAGAAAAGGGAAAGAAAATGAGTAAGAAAACGGTTATATTTGACTTAGATGGAACTCTCGCTAATATTGATGTTAGGAGAGATAAGTCTCTTAAACCTAATGGTAAGTTAGATTGGGATATATTTGCTGCTCCTAATTCTATTATGGATTGGGATACACCAAATCTTCCGGTCATCAAGATGGCTCAACTATTTAAAAACGATGGTTTCAAGATAGTTATATTTAGTGGTAGGAATGACAGAAGTTTTTTTTCTACTAAAGATTGGTTAAAGATACACAGAGTACCATTTGACCTTTTGGTTATGAGACCAGATAAGTTTAAAGCAGACTCATGGCCGATTGCTGATGGTAATCCAGCCACACATGATATGAGATATATGCCGGATGACATCCTAAAGAAAGCTATGTTAGATACTTTCGTAGATATCAATGATGTTTTTCTTGTTGTGGATGACAGAGACAAGGTGGTGAAGATGTGGAGAGACTTAGGTCTTAACACCTTTCAAGTAGCACCTGGTGATTTTTAATTAATGGGGCTGTAGTTCAGTTGGGAGAACGCCTCCCTTGCACGGAGGAAGTCGCTGGTTCGAGTCCAGTCAGCTCCACTTAAATGTCGTGGTGGCCGAATGGTTAGGCAACGGATTGCAAACCCGTCTAAGTGAGTTCGATTCTCACCCACGACTCAACGAGGTAATTAAATGACAAACACACAGAGATTTATATTATTTTTTTTATGTGGATATATAATGTTTAGTATCATTGGATGTGCTACAAATATAAAAGTTCCAATAGCAAGAGTTCCAACAAAGGTAACGAGTTACCCACTAGTAGACTATAAAGGAGTGGAACATAAATACACCGATAACTTCGATAGTTTTATATTCCCAAATGACAATAAAAAACTTATACAATATTGCTCCTTTCATTTTGATTGGGAGAACATTAAAGCAGTTTACCGAAAAGATGAGAATGGTAAATGGAACTACACTTATATAGTAAATAAAAATAAAAAAAGTTTTAAATAATGCTTGACTTTTTTGATTATTCTTTGTATTTTTAGGTGTGAATAAAGGGATAAACATGAAGAACTTAATGATAAATGCTTTCGGTGATGTAGTTGAAAGAACTGACTATGGTAATCACAAAAATCAGTTAAATCTATTTGATAATCTTAATGAGATAGTCGAAGAGAATAGAACTGCTGATAATATATTAGATTTTTTATTTAATAGAAAAAAAGGAAATAAGTAATGAACTTGATTGAATTAAATAGTGTTGGAAATGTCATCGATGAAAATGGCGTGACTTATCCAATGTTAGTCGATGGTGGTTATGACATCTTTGCTGGTGTACATATTAATGACATAGAGAACGAAGAGTTCTTTGATGCCCTTAGTGATGAGGATTTGGATGTGATTGAAGAAATCTTAGGTAATCCAACAGATAAGTTATTGGATGACACAAAAGCGGATTACTTAGAAATGAAAGCGGAGTTGGCTTATGGCATATAATAAAAACTCAACCATAGACTTTTGGGATGCTGTTAATAATCTAATGTCAGGTATCAAACAAGATTATTACAATTGGACTAATCCAAATAATGTGAAAGGAACAATCAAAGACATCAAGTTAAAATCTATTCAAGACTTTAACGAAAGTCTTGATATCAAAGTTGGTAGGAAATACACTAAGGTTCTACACGGTAATTCGGTGTGGGGTTTCATCGCTAATGGTGATGGAGTTCACAAAGGAATACCACATAAGAAAGGTGATGTCTTCAAAGCTGCTGGTTGGAGAGCTCCAGCAAAATGGGCTAGAGGTTCTATCTTTGATGGTAAGAAATTTTATGCTTGGACAGGTCCAAATTATTTATAAATAATGCTTGACTTTATAAAATATTCTTAGTATTTTTACATATGACAAAAAGGGAAAAAACAATGAACTTCGGAAAATTTAAAGATTGTGACACTCACACTTATTGGGTAAATAAGAAAACCGGCACCACTCATATGGTTAGTGCTGATGTGGATTGGAGTGGTAATTTAAAGTTACACACTACTACTCTTAATCTTAGGTATGAGAGAGATTACTTCTTTAGGAAAGATGCTGTTGATAGGTTCTTAAAGAATTATGAGTTTGTTTGTGAGAATCCAAATATAGTTTTTTGGAGTAAGGTGTTGGCTAACAAACAACTAAAAAGTGAGTTATCTTGGGGTTTGAAAACCAAAGGTAGACTTGGTATTACAAAGGAAGAATTTTTTAACAAAGTAAAAGGAGAAGCATAAATGACTTATGTTTATGAATATGTTGTCGGTAATGACAATGTTAAAGTAGAGTATTGCCATAGCAGTATTACAGATTCAATCAAGGTGGTTGATATGTGGGTTAATGGTAAATTTCATAGAACCAATTGGATGAGTCCTGAAGGTAACAAGGCGTTGATGACTAGGTTAGAAAACGATATGACGAATAGGATGTGTGGTACACCTGATGATGCGATGATTGAGCCGTTTATGAAAGCTAATAATATGTTTGATGAAGATGAGGTAGATGTAGTTACTAATCATATGGACACCGAAGTCGATTTGGATAGGGATATGCCAGAATTTATGGGGCACTCATAGGAGTTAAAATGAATTACAAAAAGATACTAGAGCATTTGTGTGAGATAGAAGGTGAGCTAGATGACGCTTACAATTCTTTACCAGACTACAATGCTAACTCTGATTCACAGAGTTATATAGATGGTGCTAGATGTACTTTATATCATTTAAAAGATGAGATAGAAAAAACTATTATAGTTCAAAATCAGTTAGACCCGATTGATAGGTTTGCAGACGACAAGTGATATAGTATGTAAAGAGTGTTCGATTGAGTTGGATTCATCACGAGTCCAACTCGGTCTATACACTTGTATTGAATGTTCTGATATACAGAAGTATTCAGCCCATGTTGTTTATCCACATAAAACAGGTTCGGTTGTCCAACCTGTCCAAGAAGATACTAAAAGAAATATTCAGAGATTAGACCGAAGGTCTGCTAATGGTAATCGAGTTGCTAAAGGTATCTTTGCTGATAATAGTTGGGATAGATGGTTAGAAAAATATTATGATAATATATATAACAAACAGACAACGAAAAAATCTTTAAAAAAAATCTCTCAAAAGTTCTCTCATATGAAAACCGAAACACTCTACCAAACAATCGTCAAAAATTTTATTGAATGGGGTTATCAACAAGCAGTAGATAAAGTAAACGATTTATATTCAAAAAATAAAATATCATTAATTCAGAAAGGTAAGATGATGGATAACTTATCTAAACTACAAATGATGTCCTCAAAAGAAAAAAAGTTTTTCAAGAAGTTAGAAAACAATTCATAAGGTGGTACTAATTCTTTAGTCCTCAAATAGTCAACGACTTAAAAGAAGAAGTGCCACCTTATACTTATTAATAAAGAAAGGAACATATTATGTCATTAAATAAACTATATTACCTATTAGGTGTATCTACTACGGCTTTATCTGTTATGGTTTATGTAGAAGTAACAAAACCCAATATACCTATACAAACCAAAACCGAAACTGTTGTTCGTATGGTCAATGTACCATTTTCTTCAAGTGACTATGAAATACAAGCACAAGATATTAAATCTTCTTTGAATAAATCCAAGCTTAAGCATATACTTATTTACATAGAAGCTCTCTGTTGGGAGTATGGGGTTGATTATGAAATGGTTAAAGCCGTTATACAAACTGAATCCGATTGGAATCATAAAGCTGTCTCCACGAGTGGAGCAATAGGTTTAATGCAAGTGTTACCATCTACAGCAAAATCAGAATTTAACACACCTAAACAAGACTTGTTTGATCCGTATGTAAATGTAACTGTAGGTATAAAATATCTATCTAAGTTGGATAGTCATTTTGATGATTTAGAATCTACACTTACGGCTTATAGTCACGGTCCTACGGCTACTAAAAAGTATTCACCCTCTTATGTTAATAATAACTTTTATGTTAAACGAGTATTTAAAAACTTAAAATGAACATCGCAACAATAGCTGGTCACTTAGCATTTGGTCTTATTGCCTTTTCCTTTTTGGTCAAGGACATACTATATCTTAGAATCTTATCTATATTTGCTAGTCTATTCTCTGTACTTTATAATTTTTATATACCAATAGAACCAATGTGGTTACCAATAGGTTGGAATATTATTTTTGTGATTGTAAATATCTATCATATATCAGTTATCATATATGAAAAACGACCAGTTGATATGACAGATAAAGAAAAAGAATTATATGAAACTATGTTTAAGGGTTTAACACCTGTTGAGTTCTTAAAAATAACCAAAGTAGCAGAGTGGAAGAAGTTTAACACACCACTACCTATCATAACACAAGGTAAGCCAGTAAAAGATTTAATCCTTATCTATAACGGAGCTGTTGATGTTCTTGTTAATGATACTAAAGTAGCAGAATTAAAAGATGGTCAGTTTGTAGGAGAGATGTCTTTTCTTACAGAGAAACCAGCAACAGCAACTTGTAAGGTAGAACATAATGCTGAATGTTTGGTCTGGCCTCAACAAGATTTTAAAGATTTATTAAAACGAAATCCTTCTTTGTATTTCACAATACAATCACTATTAAGTGAACAAGTTTCTAACAATTTAGTTTCAAGTTCTCAAAAATAATGCTTGACTTAATGGTTATTTATTTGTATATTATTATGGATACTTAAATAGGTTATCGTTCTCAAAGAATTGAATCTCATTTTTAAGAGGTTCTTATAGGGGCATAGTTCTTTCTTCCTTTCTTCTATGTCCCTTAAATTTAAATAATAATAAAATAAGAGGTTAATTAATAATGAATAAAACTAAAAAAATAGATCTTTCCCAATTTAAATTATCAACAGATGATAAGAGACAAATGAAGTCTATGGATAGGCACTCATCATCTACACCTAATTATAAAGAAAACAAGAGAGTTAATCTTGATTACTTTAATGAAGGTGAATTAGATGATACTGCTGTTGATGATTACTCCGAATGTGATGGTCGTGAAGACTTAAAAACATTAGGTGATATTGGAATGGATGTATATTAAAATTTAAAATATAAGTGATTTGATTGATTGGTAGAATATTTATGAGTATATGGAACAGAAACAAAAACATAATAACGAGCAAATCATTAAAGTATTATCTTTTATACTAAGTCGTTTGGACTCGTTAGAAATTGAGCAATCAAGGCATAAAGAAATGTTTTATAAAGTTCGTAAGAATCTAACAGATGCTAACGATTTAATAAATCAGATACTTGATGTTTTAGAGATTGAGAATCCTGAGTTATATGCTGAAACAATAAAACAATATCAAGATACTCATATAAAAAGTTTAGTTTCCACATTAGACAAACACATTCAAGAATTAGATGATTTTGATAATGAACAAATTCTTGAGTTACTAACTAACATAGTAGGAGATGCTTAATGAATAGCGAGATGATAATCTTTTTAGAAGATTTAAAAGCTTTGTTATTAGAAATAGATACACATCATGAAGAAGATCAAAACGAAATACTTATAGAAGTTATAGATTTAATAGATGATAAAATACTAGATTTAGAGTCTTAATTGTTACATTACATAATTACCATTACATTAGGAATTGTTGCCACCTTTTTAGGGGTGGTGACTTTTTATGCACTACGCCGTATCAATTCATATGAAAACATAATACTAAACATAAGCAATACAATAGAAACAATAAAAATTCAACTTAAAACTATAGATGATAAAGGCACATTTGAATCAGATGATGAAGTTGGTTTTTTCTTTACGGAGATAAAACAACTTGGAAAAGACTTAGACAATTTATTTGAAACCGAGGTTGAAGAAAATGAAAAAAAGACGAAAGAAAAGTAAAGTTTATTTTGGTACACCCGTACATGATGCTATTGTAAGATATAACCATTGTGATAATACTGTAGAAAGAAACAAAATTTATACTGAAGAGATACATACAGCATTTCTTAAATTAGCAGAAAATATAATAAACACTTTTAAGTTTAGTTATTTTAGTTATGGGTTTAGAGATTTACAAGAAGAGGTTGTATCTAATCTTGTTATCAACATGCACAAATTTGATGAAACAAAGGGAAGTAAAGCTTTTAGTTATTTTTCTGTAGTAGCAAAAAATTATCTCATTCTAAATAATAATGCTAACTATAAAAAGATGAAGATTCATGATGATATTGATATTTTATACGACCACGGTGATGAAGATGATAAAATAAAAAAGAATCCATCTTTAGATGTATTTAAAAAAACGGTTGATTACTTTGATGAAAATATAGAAAGACTTTTTCCAAAACCACAAGATAGAGAAATTGCAGAATCAATATTATATCTATGTAAAAACAAAAACAATATTGATAACTTTAATAAAAAAGCAATATACATAATGATTCGTGAGATGACAGATGTTAAAACATCTAAAATAACTCAGATTACAAATACATTTCGTAAAATATATCCTAAAATTCAAGAAGAAGTGCTTACAAAAGGTCACATAGATAACCTAAGATATACAGGTTCTTTAGTGTAATATTGTAACCATACTATATTTATAGTTATGGAAAAAGACTTTAAATTATTTGGTGATAAAAACTTCTCTGATTTATCTGAAGAGATATATAATAACACCAAGCTTAAGAAAACTCAAATTGACCTTTTAATTCAAGAGGTGCATGGTTACATACAAGGTATCGAAGATATTGCTATCGTAGGTCCTATTATTAAAGAACTAATGGATGTCGGTATTAAAAATGATGATAACCTTGTTAAACTAGCCACTCTATATCAAAGAATAATGTCCAAACAAACTGTAGATGAAAGTGATGTTGGATTTTTATCTGAAGAAGAAAAAGAACAACTCATGGCTTCTCTTGAAGATGTAGCAGAAGACTTACAGAAGAAGAGAGATGATATAGCTGATAAAGATCCTATAGATATGTCTAAAATAAGACAAAAGTATGGTAACTCATAATGTCTTCAAATAGAGTTTTTGATAATGTAGCAACTAGTGCTATAGAATTTAATTTGGGTTTTGTTAACAAAATTTTTACTAATAATTTTGATTTCAATAATCAAAACGAAGAAAACCAATCGTCTCAGATAATAGAACTAAGACCTTTAAACACTACACTACCAACTATACAAAGAAAAATAAAAGCTAGACCTCTTTTTAGAGGTATTAGTGATTCGATAACAAGAGGTGACATAGTATTATTTTCTTTAATAAAAGAAAAATATTATTATATGGGTCCTCTAAATACATTTAATGAACCTAGTTTTTCACCATCAAATTTTTATAATACCAAGTTAGAAGATAGAGGTTTAAATATAAAAGATAATGTTGATGAAACAACTGGTTATGGAAAAGAATATCCACCAAAGAAATCTAAAAAATTACAAAAGAAACAAAGTGTATTGGATTTATTAAGTAAACAAAATTATGGTATATCAAAACACTCTGATATGTTATTAGAAGGTAGACATGGTAATGCCATACGAATAGGATCTAAAAATATATTTCCTGTATTAAATATAAGTAATAATAATCAAAATATAGAAGAATCATTAAGTAAAGGTTCTTTAATATCATTATTACAAAATGGATCTTTAGAAGAAAACTTTTTTTTAAATAACGAATTTAGGTTATCAGCTGACATAACTACTGATGAAAATGTTTTATTTAAATTAAATCTTGGTAATGATAATGATGAGGAAGTATTTAATTATAATTACGGAGAATTAAATAATACAACAACTTTTGATCAGATAATAATTACATCAGATAAAATAACATTTGATGCTAGAAGTAATCAAGGAGATTTTACTGTATCATCAAATAGAAATATAAACTTTGGTGCTAAAAAGAATTTTACATTAAACAATCAAGGTAGTACAATTATTAATTCTGGTAATATTTATTTAGGAGTACCGGCAAAGTCTAAAGCTGAACCTATGGTTTTGGGTGATAGGTTAAGACAAATACTTTTAGACTTTGCTCAAATACTACAAGATTCAAGAGCATTGGTTCAAGGAGTTCCTATCCCATTGACAGATCAAAACTCATCACCAATGTTTCAAAGAATACAGAGTTTGATAGATGAATTGCAACCAAGAACTGAAACTGATAATGATGATGGTAGTAAAACAATAACAAATGATGGTCCTGAATTTATGAGTCATCATCATTACATAGAAATAAACAATAGGGAACAGAACAATGAAGGTTAATATATTTAAGAAGTTAATAAGAGAAGTAGTAAGAGAAGAGTTAGATTTTAAATTTTCTGCACTTGAAAAAAAGTTAGATGAAGTGTTAGTTAGAAGTAGATCTAATAGTATAGTAGAAGATCAAACAACACAGCTTAACTCGTCTCCAACTAAAAAAACAAATGTTCAGTCACAGGTTCCGACTCCAACATTACCACCTCCTAATAATTTATTAACAAAAGATTCTATTTTAAATGATATTTTAAATGAAACAGCAGCAGCTGGTGATTGGAAAAAAATAAATGAAGAACCACAAGTTCAATCTGTAACAGAAAATACACAAGGATTACCAGACCATTTAGCTAATGCTCTTAACAAAGATTATTCTGATATAATTAAAAAAGTAGATGAAAAGGCAAAGTTTAGAAATGGGACTTAAATCTGATATATATAACGCATTGAAAAAAAATGTTGAACCAAGTAATCCTGCTGATAATTATGAATTTAACGATGGTGGCAAATTAGATACTTTAGCACAAGATTTAACTGATTCTATAGTAAAATGGGTTCAGGCTCAAACATTTACTGTAACCAAATTAAATGCAAGTCAAGGTGCAGTTCCCACAGTTACACCAGTTGGTCCTGGTACAATACCTTTAATTACTGTTAAGGTTGATGATAAAGGTCAAGGCGTAGATAATCCAATAGGTGGTGGTAAGGTAGAATCTATGCAAAGTAAAGTTCAATTAAAAAGGACAGTAGAGGTATAACATGCCAATATTAGATAGAAGAAAAGATAGATTTGTAGAAGACCAAGATAGTAGGGTATCAGTTGGAATAGATTTTCCATTTGCTAGAGTTACTGGCGGTGATGGATTTTTTAAAACTACAAAAACAACTGTAGATGCTATAAAAAATAATATAAAACTTTTATTACAAACTAATCAAGGTGAAAGAGTATTTCAACCAAACTTGGGTATGAATCTAAAACAACTTTTATTTGAACAAATGACAGATGATACTACAATAAAAATAGAAAATAATATTGTTGATGCATTTGAAAGATGGCTTCCTTTTGTAGAATTAAGAAATATAGAAATAAACAATATTGATAGTAATAATCAAGTTACTATAAACATACAATTTAACATAAGAAGAACACCAAATAGTACAGAAGGTGTTCAAGTTACATTTGATGGTGTTGGTGGTGGAGAGTCAACAGCACAAACAACTGGTGGAGCATATTAAAATGGCATATACTGATAAACAAAAATTAATACCAACGAATGTAAACTATACAAGTAAAGATTTTAGTACAATAAAAACTGATTTGATTGAGTATACTAAATCTTACTTTCCTGATACATACAAAGATTTTAACGAAACATCACCTGGTATGATGTTAATAGAACTATCAAGTTATGTAGGTGATGTTCTTTCTTATTATATTGATTACAATTACAAAGAAAACCTTTTATCAACTGCAACCGAAAAAAGAAATGTAAGAAGATTGGCTGAATTTTTAGGGTATAAAACTCCAAACAAAACACCATCTGTTGTCAAATTAAAAGTAGAGACAACGATAAATGCTGATAGTACAACTGGTGAACCACTTTATGGAGAAGCTCCATCTTCAATAGATAGTGGATTACAGATTGCTTCTAATGTAGATTCAGAAATACTTTTTGAAACAACTAATGAAATAGATTTCACATCAAGTGGTTCTGGTGATCCTGATATAAGTGCTCCAATACTTGATAGTAATGGTGAAGCTAGTTCATATACTCTAACAAGATATGTAAGAGCTGTATCGGGTAAAACAAAAACAAAGTCATTTACTATTACAACTCCAACTAAATTTTTAGAATTAGATTTAGGTGAAAACGATGTTATAGAGATATTAAATTGTGAAGATGGTTCAGGACAAAAATGGTATGAAGTTGATTATTTAGCACAAGATAAAATTTTAAAACAAACACATTATTCAGATGATTCTACGAGAGCAACTGCTTATGACCAAGGTGATGCTTCAGATAACACATCAGAAATACCAATTCCATATGTTGTTGAGTATATTAAGACTACTAAAAAATTCGTAACTAAGTTTGATGAGGATACTCAAACTTATAAAACTCAATTTGGTAATGGGTTATTTAGGTTTAGTAACTCTGGCTCAAATGTTGATCCTGTAGAACAAGCTGGTGTGACAATTAATGGAACTAATCTTGCTGATATTCCAAGTGCTTTAGGTGTTGTTACAGGTAATACTCCAAACTTAGGTGAAACTCCAGCAAATACAACATTAACATTTACATATAGAGTTGGTGGTGGAGCTACATCAAATATTCAAGTAGGAGAACTTACATCTATTAATAATACTCCAGCTGGTGTATCGATAAATGTAACTAATGATGAACCTGGAACAGGTGGAACAGATGGTCAAACTGTTGATGAAATTAAAAACAATGCTAGTTCTTTTTTTGCATCTCAAATGAGATGTGTTACTAAAGAGGATTATACGGCAAGAGTATTGAGTTTACCTCAAAAATTTGGTAGTATTGCTAAAGCTTATGTGGAAAGATTAAATGGAGGAGCTCTTTTATTTTCTACTCTTTCTTACAACCAAAATAAACAACTAGTGCAAACACCAGATCTTGTATTACAAAATATAGGAACTTATTTAAATCAATTTAGAATGATAAATGATCAAATTGGTTTTGGTTTTAATCTTAATAATACATTATTTTCTGCTTATATAATTAATTTTGGTGTTCGTTTTATTGTTAATTACGATAGAAGATTCAATCCAACAGAAGTTAAATTAAATGTAATTGAAGTAATAAAAAACTTTTTTAGAGTAGAAAAAATGCAATTTAGACAATCAATAAACATAAGTGATTTACAATATAATATATTGGGATTAGATGGTGTAATTGGTATAAAAGAATTATTATTATTTCAAGATGGTAAACCAGGTGAATATGCAGAGGGTAGAAAATTATACTCCTTTCAAGGTGATGGTGACACAGTATCAGATGGAGATACTGGTTACGGATTTCAATATAATTTTTCAAATGCTAATCAAGGTGATAATGAATTCATACATACAGTAATTAGACCATCTGTATCACCTGCTGTATTTGAATTAAGAAACCCTAACCAAGACATATATGGAAAGGTGATATAATGCATAAATATTTTTTTACAACCAAAGATACTTTTATTAATAGTGGTTCAGACCAAATTACAGGTGAAGATTTTAAAAATAAAAATGTAGGACAAGATGAAATACTTGAATTAAAAAAAGTATTTTTTGACAGAACATTTTCTCATCCAACTCGTGTTCTTCTCCAATTTGATACTGATGAAATAGAAAACTATATTAGTTCATCTGTTTTACCAAATGACTATCAGTTAAATCTTAGACTTTATGAAACAGAGGGAACAAGTGGTTTAAGTGAAGAATATACAATTGCTGCTTATCCACTAAGTCAAGAGTGGGATGAGGGTATTGGTAAAGAAATAGATGTTCCAAAAACAACAGATGGTTGTAGTTGGTTATATAGAAAAAATAGAGATGGTGCTTCTGAAATAAGTTGGACAAATCCTGGTGGTACTTATATAGCTAGTGATGAAACAACACAAGTATTTTCGTCTGAATCACCGGATGTAAATATGAATATAACCACTATGGCTAAAAAATGGTTTGGTGGTGTAAATGATAACTATGGTATGTTAGTGAGAATATCTGGCAGTAGAGAAACATCAAGTGGTAGTTTTGAAGATATTAAATTTTTCTCAAGACAAACTAATACAATATACTCTCCTAAGATAGAATTAAAGTGGGATGACCATTTACCAGCAACAGGTTCTAATACGGGTAGCTTGACCACCTTAGATGTTTCTGGTAATAGTGAGAACTACCTATACCCAATCCACTTACGAGAAGCGTATAAAGAAAACGAAACTGTAAAATTTAGATTTGGTGCTCGTAAAAGATACATACAAAAATCATTTACAACATCAGTTCAAACTATAAGTGGTAGTTTTATACCACATGGAAAAGGTTCTTATTCTATTGTAGATATGGCAACAAATGAATCAGTTGTTCCATTTAGTGCTTATACAACAATGAGTTGTGATACAACTTCTAACTATTTTAAACAAGACCTAAATTCCTTTGAACCTAATCGTGCTTATAAAATTTTGATAAAAGTTAATCATGATGATGGTCAAGAAATAATATATGATAATGATTTTGAATTTATACTGAGGACTTAGTAATGGCTAATTATGGAAATAATGATCCCGAAATCATTAATAATCCTATTGTAGAAGTTGCTTTACAGGCTAAAGAAAACGATAATTTTTATTTTAAAAATAATTCAGAAGAGCAATATATAGGTTTATATCACAAACATGAAGATGGTACTTTGATGATTGGTAGAGGTGTATTAGGTGTCAATCACGAATTAATTTCCGATGAAATAATATTTCAAAAATTTGGTTATCAAGATTTACAACAAACTCGTGAAAGAGTAAGTGATATTTTTTACAAAATATGGTTTCAATCAAATACTCTTTCAGACAACGAATTATTTTCTTTACAAACAACCATTCGTGATGGTAAAAAACAAACAGGTCGTGAAGAAGACGAGCCTCTTGTATTTTATAAAAAAGATAGAAACACATTAGAAAATAGAAAAGATTTACAAGGTGATATTTTTGAGGACATGTGTCAATATATTTTTGATAACGATATTGTTGAATTGGATGATTTGTTTTCTATTGAAGTAAGCCAAGGACCAGTATTTGATGGTGAAGATGTTTTCATATACACAATGAATTTTGATACTGATAGATTTAAAATAGTAATTGCTCAAAAAATAGGTACTACCTTTACAGATATATTAAATCTAAGTCAATTAACAAAACCAAAATTTGGAAACAAAATAGATCCTAATAAAGCTAGTGAAATATTAGATACAAATATTTTTGAATTACTACCAAACCAAACAACTCGTCAAGATAGAATAAATGATTTCTTTAGAGAGTTTGATACACTAATAGGACCAACACCAAGTTTTCAAGATGTAGATGATGATGGTATTGGGGAACAAGCAACAAATTATGAAACAGACGAACAATCTCGTATTAGTTATGAAAATCAAATAAATGCTTATATAACTAGACTAATTTCCCAATCAGAAGGTGATACTAATAATCAAGGTAAAACTCTTGAAGATATGAGAAATCGTCTTAATACTTATCTTTTAGATGCTGATAATATAGTAGAAGAGGTTAGAGATGATAGACCTGAATATGAAAATAAATCAACTGGATTTTTAAAAATAAGAAAACCAAACCAATCAATTATAATAAGGTCACCTGGTGATGATGATTTAGAATTCCAAAAAATAAATTCTGATACTGGTAAACCAAGTTATTTGGAAGATGGTTTTACAATAACAATGTGGGTAAGGTTTGTTAACAAAACTTCGGAGGGAACTCTTTTTAATTTTGGTAATCCAAATGAAATAGATGGTAATGGATTTAGATTAGAAACAAATATTACTCAAGATAGTAATGGTAAATATCGTAGAACAGTAAGGTTGGTGGTAAAAGATGATTTTATTAGAGATAATCATTATGGTTTTACACTATCAAATGGTAATGTCGGTTTAAATAGAATAACAGGAAGAGATTTAGTAACTAGACCAAATAGTAATTATAATCCAACTAGACGATTTCCAACTAGAGCTCATAAAATATATCCTGAAATACCAACTGATGATTTAAATGAGTGGTATTTTATTTGTGCTACTTTTAATCCTCAAGTAGATGAAGATAGGGACATAGAAGAATCGTTAAGTAGTAACAAACAATATTGGTTAAATCATATTTTACCAACAGAGAATGGTGATACCGTGGTTGCTAATAGTGGTTTAGGTGCTAAATGTAAAGTTGAGATAATAAGTCGTTCTAATTTACTTAGAGCTCGTGGATTTAAAATAGGTGATTTAACTACACTACCTATTGATGATGAAACAATGGATTCGGATAATATCGTAATAGGTGATTTACCAATTGTTAATTTTTCATTTAGAATATTAGAGTATGAACAACCTATAGATACGGATACAGAAACAGTATCAGGAGTATAATATGGCAACAGCAACAGTTGAAACTAATGTAGCAGGAGATTTAGTATTAGTTAAATTAACAGAACAGGTTGAATTTACTGATGAATCTATTGGAGCAGATAATGTTAGTTGGGAATTTGGTGATGGTAATACATCATCGGAAAGAAATCCAATACACAATTATACTGATAATGGAGAATATACTGTTACCTTTATTGCATTTAATGATTTTGGTCAATCTTCTACACAACAAACTATAATTGTAACTGGTATAGGAGAAGAGATACCTAATGTTGATGAACCTAAAGATGATAATCCAATAGAGCCACCAATAAGTGATGAACCCGATGAGCCACCAATAAGTGATGAACCCGATGAGCCACCAATAAGTGATGAACCTGATGAGCCACCAATAAGTGATGAACCAATAGATGAAGATTTAGAACCACCTACTGAACCAAGAATATCTACAGAACCACGACCAACAAATCCACCTAGTGGATACAATCCTTTATTTGGAAATTTTAAAAGAGGAGCTACAAGTCCTGAAAGACAATGGATTTGGAGTGGTTTTATTTGGAATGCAAATCCTAATTATGAATTAGTTGAAGAAGAAGAGGAAGAAGTAATAGTTAGAGAAGAAAGAGATGAAATCGTGGTTAATAGAAGAAGGCCTAGAGATAATATCAGAGAAACAACTAGAGGTTATTAATGCCTAAGTTTAGTTCAATAGAAAACCTTTTTAATGAGGTTAATCAGTCTATAGGTCCTTATGAAGAAACTAATGATGATCAGAGAGTTGTTGTTGATAGAACAAGAGGTATAGATTTAAAATATGAAATTGTAGATAATATACCTCAAATTATAGAAGAAAATGATTTGCGTAAAACACTTGGAACATTTACGCTAAACAATAGAGATTATTGGGAAGGTATAAATTATAACCAATCTACATTTCAACCTTATTTAACTGATGATAGAGAAACAGTTAAAATGAATTTTCTTTCTGCAGAGGGAATAGTTTTTAACCCTCAATATTTTAATTCTACTATTTACCAATATACTATTGATGCTTTACCATTTGTATTAGATGCTAACAATGATAATGAGATAATTAATGTTGATAGATATTGGGATAAAAAAATAAATTCAAATGAATATTATTTAGCAACAGAGGGTAAAATAAATTACTATCTATATCCAAGAGCAAGTGGTAGAGGTAGAGATTACAATACAAATAATCTAATAGATATTTATGCTAACAGAAATAGGCTTACTGGTTATGCTGGACAAAGTGGTGTAAATAATTTTACTGCTTATGCTAATGCTGGTGATAATAGTGGATTTTATTTATTTAAATTAAATTGGGGTGATGGTTCTCCATTAGAATATACAGACGAACCTAAATTGTTAGAGGGTTCTACTTTATTAGAACATTTTTATGAAGAACCAGGTTTTTATACTATTACTGGTACAGTATATGTTAGCTATAATAATAAACAAATAAATGCTTATGAACAATTTGAAACAAACATATTATTAAATCCATCAAAAAATTATGAATTTAGTTTATATAATTATGATAATTTTGCTACTATTGGTGGTACAAGTTTAAACTCAACTTTAATTAAATCATTGTTAAACACTATAGGAATAAATCCTATAAGGGGAGAAGATGGTGATTTTGATTCTACAAATGCATCATCAGATTTAATAGAAAAAATAAATTTATTAGATAAATTAGAAATTTTTAATTTTTTAAATAAATCCAATGATGAGTTTTTAAATAAATTTCAAGACTTGTTAGAACCATATTATTTAAGTGTTGATGAATATATTTTAGAAGAAGATCAAGATGAAGAAGATCAAGATGAAGATAATCAAGATGAAGATAATCAAGAAGAACTTACAACATATACTTTATCTTTAAGTGTAGATGGTCACTTTGCTAATATGTATAATCCATTAGGAGCTATTAGTGTAGATGGTGAAGATGCTTTATTTGTTCCAAGAGAAATAAATTTTGTTCAAGGAACTGTGGTTAATTTATCAACAGTAACAATTGGAGAGGACGATAATGCTGAAGTTATATTTGATGGTTGGTTAGGAGACACATACGCACTATCTAGTGATGAATCACCAACGACTATTACAATGAATAATGACTATAATATCTCTGCTAAATTTGAGTGGTTGTATACTGACATACCAACATTAGAACAACCAGAACATATACCAATTGATTTAGATAATATGTGGTTTGGAAGTGCAGGAGATACTAGACCAACTGCACCAAATTCATTACAAACAGTTAATGTTGTTAATTTAAATGAACCTTGGAATTTTAATGTAAGATATATACACGATGATAATAATCCACCAGATCCATTTACAATGCCTTGGAATTGGGCTGCATATGTAGTGTGGTTTTCCGAAACAGATGAAGAATGGAAAGATATTATGTTAGGTTATGCTGAATATGTAGATGGTGTTAGTGACAATTTAACACCTGGTACTCGTACTATAACTGGAGGCGGTGTTAGAGATGGAAACGAGACTCCAACTAATAATTGGGAATGGGCTTTAGATCAAGTTAAAAATTCAACTCAACCTACTGAAGATATTTTTTATTTTATTGAAGTAAATGATCCTGCTACTAGTCAAGAAATTAGATCTACTTTGGGACGAATAGAGGGATTGTTTGAAGAAAACACAAATGATACTGATGACAACAATGATGATACCGATGAAACTAATGATGATACTAATAATACTCCTAGTCAAATTAATGGTACATTGACATATAGTGGAGAGGCTGGAGGAACAAATAGTAATTTTTCAGTTGTTGATTTCCCTAATGAATATGAAAATCTTTTATCTTCTGGTGCAACTGTGTATATAACAAATAACAATGGAAATGTTAATAGTTATATTATAGATACAACTACAGAAGGTATAACTGGTAATACTATACTAAGGTTAGCTAGTTTTGCTGCTGGATTTACATTATTTACTACTGAATATGATTTTTATGTTAATAATAATTAGAGAATTTTAATGCCAGAAACAATACATAATGGATTTATAAATAAAAAATTAACTAATTCGTTAAAGGATACGGGTTTAAATAATTTTGATTTAGCAACCACTAGAATTTACAAGGGTGTTAAACCAATGTGGGAACAACTTGGTTTTGAAAATGATGATAGTGATATACCAAATCAAAATATTTATTGGAACAATATAATACCAGATGATTTTAATTTTTCTAATATATCTAATGTAAATATTGAAGGTGATATAATGATTGATGAAGATAATCAATTTTGGGATGATGAATACTATTATCCTATTTTACCTACTATAAATAAATTTGGAGTTTTTGATGACGATGTAGATGTTGAATTGTATGGTGGTGTTGATGCTCCAATAACAAATTTAAATGTTGTTGATGAGAATTTAATATTAGATGTAGATTTTAATCAAACAACAACAGATGATTTAATAGATAAAACAGATTTCAATAAAGTTGATTATAATCAAGACTTTCAAGTATCACTTGATAAAAATTTAAGAATAAAAATAGATACTTTTATTATACCAGATGGTATAGAAAAAGATAATTTAGAACAGGCATTTTAATGGCATACGAAAAAAAAGATAATTATCCAAATGTAAAATTAAAAGGAATATATCCATCAGGTTCTATAAAAGAACTTGGATTGGATGGTAATGATTTAGAAAAATTTTCATTAGGTAATTGGAACTCACTTTTTAGAGGCAACAAATTAATTTTAGGAGGTGATTTACTGAGTGATATTCAAGAAGAAGATATAGAAGTTAAAGTTAGAACATCACCACCTAAAGATGGAACTAGAGTGCTTGTTTGGAGATATAAAAGAAGAGAAAGAGAAAATGGCTCATACGCAGAAGTTACACTTACACAAGGACCTATAATTGAATATCTATCAGATAGAGAGTATTGGTCAGATAATTCTAACAAAGATACGGCTGCTGTAAAAAGAAGTAGACTTATGAGAACAAATAGAGTTTATAAACGATTTTATGGTGATGATAATGTTGTTTTATCAGGCGGAAGCAAGAAAAGAACTGCTTTTAATTTTAATGGTTTAGATACAAACAAAGCTTTAACTTTTGAAAATGATGAAGGAACTATTTCTACTGATAATGGTGAAGATATAATATTAAAAATAAATGAAGATAGTAGAGAAAAATTACAATATCATGTAATAGAAAGAGAGTTAACTCAAGATGAAATTAATAATTGGGGCGGTGGTGCACCTGAAAGTGGAAATGATAGAGACTTTACTCATGAACTTGTAG
>Ga0181415_1000100_pt1 | contig 22107 bp, 26 predicted proteins | sample 38SPOviralmetaG_FD_130140 | JGI IMG/M metagenome (GOLD analysis project Ga0181415, IMG submission 130140) | Marine viral communities from the oligotrophic San Pedro Time Series (SPOT) site, San Pedro Channel, CA, USA - 38 SPOT_SRF_2012-12-11 | ecosystem: Environmental > Aquatic > Marine > Strait...
TAATTATTTTGTTTTAGTTTTTTAGCTAGGTTAGTTATAATTTTATATTGTTCAATGTTCCAATATTCTTCGTCATCTAATTCTTTGCTATCTGTTTTTGAAAGTTGTTCAATAAAAGTGCTATAAGTAAGATTGCAAAGAGAGTTAACAATGTCACGGTTTCCTTTGTCGAGATACATGTTAGAAACAATGACCATTTATTTTATATAATATATAATAATATTTTTTAAATTAGTATTTATATATATATATATTTAATTTTATTTAAATATAATTTCTATTTATAATATAAAGTAAATAAAATGGCTAAAGGTAAAATTACAAATACATATCATTTTAGGGTTTCAATTAATAAACCAAATGAGAAAACAGTTAAATATTATTTAAATTTAAATGAGGTACAACAAGCATTCGGTATTAGTCGACCAACACTATATCGTAAATTAAATGGTTCTGATACAGTGCGTAAGCTAAAAGATATAAACATAGAGCAGGGTAAATTTCATAAGTATAATCAAGTTCTTGCAGATCTATCATAATTATTACATTATTAGATTATTTTTTTTTTTTTCTAGCTAACAATATTATGTTTAAAATAATTATTTGTAGTTATAATAGATTAGAATTATTAAAAACTAAAACATTAAATTTTATTAAAAATAATTTTAAATCTAATGTACCAGTTTATATTTTTACCCCACAATATGATGACTATTTTAATGAATTTATTGAAGATGATCAAATAAAAATTATACTAACTAAAAAAGGTTTATCTAATGCAAGAAATCATGTAATTGATTATTTTGAGGAAGATGAACAATTATTATTTTTAGATGATGATATAGATGATATTATTAAATATGATCCAGCAATAAAGATTGATAATGAATTTAAAAGAAGTTTTAAATTAATGGAAAAAAATAAAATTAAACTAGGTAGTATAAACCCAACTAGTAACAAGTATTTTAGTAATGGAGATTATAAATACGGCTTATATTTTTGCATTGGTTGTTGTTATATGTTAATCAATGATAAACAAATATTAGATATTAAGGATGAACTAGAAGATTATGAAAGAAGTATAGTTTATTATAAAAAATACCAGAGCAATTTTAGAAATGACCGATTATTTATTAAAACAAAGTATAACCAAAAAGGTGGTATGTATTCAGTTGCTAGGAATACAAACAGGACAAAACGAGCAATAGAATTATTTTGCATATATCCTAATTATGTTTTATTAAAATTAAAAAAGGAATATTTAGGAATTAGATTAAAATGGAATACGAAGAACCAAACAATTAATTTACAAATGGGAGGAGGTTTAATGTCGAGAGATATGCTTAATGGTTCGTACCCCAATATTAAGTTAGATAAAAATAAATTAAAATTAAACACAAATTACATTTTTAAATTACAAGGTAAATTAATAGGTTACCTAATAAGACAAATATACAGTATAAAAGATTTTAAAATTACTATGAAAAATAATCAAAATAGTGGCGATATATCAGGGAAGATAGAAAAAGAAAAATTAGGGAAATGTTTTCAAAAATATTACGATGAATATGATTTTAATAAACAAAAAACAAGAACAGCAAAAAGTAAAAAACATAAATTTGAATTATGTAACTCAATTCAAAGACTATCCAAGGAGATTAAAAAAAACGATGTTATGAATAGAATTTATGAAGATGTTAAAGATTATAATATTTTTGGTACTTGTAATTATTTTACTTGTAATAAGGATTTACAAAGTGCATACCATCGAGATCGACGCAATAGAACCCCTTACGTAATGCTATTGACATTAAACAATAAATTAAATTTATCAATACCAGAATTGAATATAGAAATAAATAATAGGGATACTGATTTATTAGTATTTGATTTAAAAAACTGGTTTCATGCAAATACAGCAGGTGAAACAAAGGACAGATATTCAATAGTATTTTTTGATAAAAAAATTAAAGGGGAATAAATAAGCGGATTATTTTTTAAGATATATGATAATGTTTGTGAAAAATTATAATAATATTTTTTTTTTGAATAAGAAGATTAGTTTTATTTAGTTTTATTCTTAAAATATGTATTTAAAGCAAAAAAAATATTTTTTATTCCTTAAGTTCTTTAAATAAGCATCAAACTATTTATTTACCTTATAAATATATACAATAACATAACAAAACCCCAAAAAAATAATAAAAATTTTTTCAACCAGACCATAATATTTTAATACTATGATAATTTGGACTTAAAGGATTATTAAAAGTTAATTCACCTTTTTTATTTTTTATTGCTTTACTTCTTTTTAAATAATTCTCCCTTCTTTTTTTATCATTATGGTCTAGTTCTTTCCATATCCCTGTTCTATCTTTAAAGTGTTCCATATCCCTAGCACCAAAATGTATCAATTTATTATCAACTACTACCATTAATTTTTTATCTTTTCTTGTACTTTTTTCATAATTATACCTACCAATCTTAACCATAATTATTATACATAGGATATTTTAATTTTAAAATTATTATCTGTATTATCTACTGATACCCTTATATCTTCGCCTACTATACAAGAGCTTTTACATATACATATTAGTTTTATAGCATTCAATATCCTTTTTAGAATACTCATGTTAAAATTAAGTGAGATTATTTAAAGCTATATAACTTTGATGTTTTCGCGAAGCAATATGAATTTTTTTATTTCTTTGTATATAAACCCCCCCACATTCACATGTTTTTTTAGTTCTTCTATTTCTTTCTGTTCCTCCTTGTTTAATGTATAACTCTTTTGCATAATTTGGATTCTCTTTCATTTTATCTGAATATCTTTCCCTCTCTGTTCTCATTGGTACAATTTTATTTATACAAGTATTATTTTTGATATAATGTTTTTCAATTAAAAGCAATTCTTTTTTAAATGTCTCTGCATCGTCAATACTTATACATTCTACTAATTCCATATCTGGGTCTACCATTTTTTTTGATGCACATGTATTCGATATAGATCTATGTTGACTAAATCGCTTTAAAGGGTTAATAGTTGAACCATAATAAACCATATCAGTTTTAGAGCATTTTAATTTGTAAATATATCCAATCATAATTTTATAAGTTATAGAATAAAGCTAGATAATAATTTAAAAATAAATCCCGAATTTTTATTCTTATTAAATTGTATATTAATTATGTCTTTCAGAGATAAAACAGATATAAATCCAAATATTCTAGTACAACAAACACAAAACAGTCATTTATTTTCAGGAAATAAACTATTACCTAATACTGCTAAAGATGGTAGCGGGATCTATTACAGCCCTTTAATGGATACCGATGGAAAATTAATAGTTGTATCTGATACTACACATGGTACCGCTGTACAAGTAATGGTAGATAATGTAACTTATGCACCCGGTACACATCAAAGTAATAGCGTAGACGTTAGAACTTCTACAGGTAATATGACTATATCTGGTACTATAACAGGGGGTGAAAACGGTCAGAATGTTGTTATAAGGGGGTCTCATGATAATACCACATTTCAAGAATTACATAATATATCAGTACCTTTGGTATATGAAAACCCTAACACTCATTTTATAGTTAATTTTATGTGTGCTATGTCTTATATACAAATCTTTTATACTAATGGTGATTTAAGTAGTAGAACACTTAACGTAAAAATTAGTTTTAAAAATTAAGAATAAAACAATTAAATAATTTATCTATTATATTTATATATTTAAAATGTCGCATCACATAATTTCTGGAAGAGATACCACCTCACAAAGAGCTGTACCCATTAATGCTAGTGAAAATAGCCTCAAAGTAGTTCAAGATTATCCTAAATTAGAGATAAAACGTATAGTAAGTAGTGTAGCAATAGGAGCAGGTGCAACACATACAACCCCCGCAATTGAATTTAAAAAAAGACATAAATTATTAATATTTGGTACAAGCAACCAAAATAATATAAGTGTAGGTTTTGAAATATCTTCGGATACAAGCAACCCTACTAATTATTTTGAAACATTCGAAAATGTTGGTGTTGTCAATGGGGTAGTATATAGTTTTGTAAATTTATATACTGATTACTTTAGATTAAAAATAACGAATAATGAAGCTTCACCAACTACTGTTAATTTATTTGCAACATCTAAGATTTAATTAATAATTAATTTTTAAAATTTTTATCTTATTCTTATTTATAAATATAATGAGCCAATACATTCACGCATTCGATTCAGCAAATAAGAGGGTTAAACCAATCTTAGTTGACGCAGATGGACATTTGCAGGTCGATGTTCTTTCTGGTGCTGGTGGTGGTGATGCAACCGCCGCCCATCAGGTTACTAACCACGGTAAATTAGACACCCTTGAAGCTTCATTAACTGCTATGGAAGCAAAGCAAGACACCCAAATAACCCATTTAGCTGCTATAGAAGTAGATGGTAATAATATTCAAACTAAATTAGATACCCTAGATGGTAGTGTTAATGTTATTGAGGCTTGTGTTGCTACTAACAAGCTTGCTGTTTCTAATGATGGTTTAACTGAACTTGCAGCAGCTATTAACTCTACTAAACTTGATGTTAATGTCGCAGCTCATATTACAGGACAAGCAACAATGGCGAGCTCTTTCCCTGTTGTCATTGCATCTAATCAAGGTGCTTTAGGTGTTACCCATGGTGCTTTTACTGAGATCGAGAACGCTATTAACTCTAATAAAATGGATGTTAACATCGCTTCTCCTTTAGGTCAAGCTACATCAGCCTCTAGCATACCAGTTACTTTAGCATCTAATCAACCTTCAATTGCTGTCACTAACTCAGCTGTTGAACCTGAACACTCACAAGCTACCCTAGCTAGTGGTGCTTCTATTACTGCTGGGGGTTCCACATCTGAGATTGATATGGTGGGTTACAGTCATTTAACTATTTACGGTACTTCTTCAGTTAATTTCGGTTCTTTCATTCTAGCTAGAAGACCAACCTCAGGAGGTGGAAATATTTTAGATGGTAGTGCTATGATGTCAGCCAGTGACCCTACTGGAGGTAGTAATTACCATTTTAGTGCTACATTTAAAGATATAGGTAATAGATATATTGCATTCCAAAATGTTTCCTCAGGTGCTCAGGTAGTTACATTATATGCTGTTAAACATAGATAAACAAAAAGATTTGTTTTTTTTATTCATTAATATAAATGGAGGAGATACACTTAGATTACTCTAATAATCAAAATAATCAAAATACCCAAACACCAGAAGAGGATAAGGTTGATAATGTTGTAGAAAATCATTATTTAGAAATGAGTTACGATTTTAAAGAAAGAATTAAAGAAAAGAACACAAAAATAAATTATCTACAAAAAAAATTAATTATTATTTATGGTTTAATTGATAGGTACCTGCAAAATGAAGATTTAGGATATATAGAAGAAATAAAATGCATGTTAGATACTTTTTTATTAACTAATTTACATATTCAAGAAGTATAAATTTATTTTACTTTTTTTTTCTCTTTTTATCATATAATAAACTATGAAATTTATAAGATTAGTCTCAGATGACAGTAGTGGAGTTTTAGATAATGATTTTAATTCTGATATAATTTTTAGTGAAAAAGCCCAAATAGCTTATAGGTCTTTAGCTGTGGATATTGACCCCCATCGTTTTGAGGTAAACAATACTAATAATGATATTTCATATCAAAGTAGCATAGTAGATGCAACAAGTCTTGGTACAGGAGATTTGACATTAGCAACTTATAGCGAAACTAATGCAAGTGATTTATTAACAGATATACAAAATAAATTAAATTCAATTATGAATTATAATAGTAAAACCGTAGGTCATCAATTTCAAGCTATTGTTAAAGGCGGTAAAACAAGAATTGAAACCCAGTTTTGCCCTAATAATGTAAAAATATTACAGGAAAATTTCCAAGGTCAATTCGGTGCTACTAAAAACAATATGACTGTAACAGGTGGTGCTATTTCACAAAATGACCCAGGTGGTGCTGGTGTTGCTAACGATAATAATATAGCTATATCTTTCCAAGAATTTGGCAAGGGTACTGCTGTTTTTAGAACTAGAATTAAAAGACACACTGATAATGCAGGTGCCTCTAATACAAATGGTTTTGAATTTGGTTTAACCAATGTCAATCCCGCTACTTTAATAAATGGTAGCCCAATTAATTTAACCGATGCACAAAAATTTTATAATTTCAAAGCTCAGAAAGTAGCTGATAATTATGTATTTAATGCAGGTAATGGTGTATTTGATGATAATAGTGGAATACCTCCTAATATTGCTGGTCCTGATAGTGTTAATAATGATATAATTGAATTCAGAAAAGAAGGGTTATTTTTAAAATGTATTTTATATAGGTCTAGTCAGCCTGTAGATTCTCCAGGTGACCTTTTATTTACCGATAACTTAAATACACGTTTTCCAACTGGGGCAGGCGACCCGCTACGAACTGGTATTAATACGCCTTTATATCCTTACATTATTTGTCACGGAGATGGTACAACATTTCAATTAGACGGCTCATATACAAGATGTTTTTTTGACCCATATAGGTCTAATATTAAGGGTATTGTTTCAGAATCCGAAGAATCAGCAGCACACAACCATGGTGCATTAGGTGCTAGACCAGTAAGCGCCAGACCCGCAAGACTTACAGATAGTCAAATAACATTTAACTCAATTGAATTAGCTCAATATTTAGGTTTTACATCTATTGTTTTAAATAGTGAGGACCCACTTAGACAAGTCTTTGTTAAACACTCAACTAATAATTTTAGAGCAGTAGCAACCTATGATAATTTAATTGTTGAATTAATGAACATTGATTTACAGTCATTCGATGGATTACATAAAGGTAGACGATCAATATTAGCAACTGTACCAACTGTTAGGGATGCAAACGGTACAATAGTTAATGAAGCAAATAACTTAATATTTATTGATTTAAATAATGCTAACCCAATTTCTTTAAGAAATATAAAAGCTAGGATTTTATTAGGAGATTTAACAGAGCCCCAAGTAACCGGATTAACTTCAGTATCTTTGATTGTGAAAAATAAAGGAGAATAAAAATAATTATTTTTTAAAAATTTAATTTGTAATAATATGTTATAATGACTAATAAAAAGATTTTTGAAGATCCTGAGGAGGAAAAAGAGACTGAACCAGTAGAGAACATACCTAAAATAGCGGATAATAGCGATGACGATATTAAAAATGAGGAACCAAACCAAGAACCAAAAGAGGAACCAAAAGAGGAACCAAAAGAAAAAAAAATTTTAATTGTAGATGATGAAGTGCATGTTTTAGCTGAACCAGAAACAGAAGAGAAACCAAAGGAAAAAACTAAGAAGAAAAGGAAAGGAGTCCCTATGACTCCAGAACGTCGACAAATGTTATTAGATAATCTCGCACGAGGTAGAGAGAAAAGTATGGCGAATAGAAAGAAAGCAGGAGAAGCAAAAAAGATAGCTAAGAAAAATAAACAGGAGGCTATCGAGAAAATTATTGAAGATGATAAAAAATTAAAAGAAACTAAATTAATGCAACAAGATAAACAATTTATGAAAGAATTAGATGAAATGAAATCAATGATGGGTAAATTAATGGATGAAAATAAAAAGTTAAAGGAAAAGAAAGAACAACCTAAGTTAGAAACTATAAAAGAGATTGTTAATGAACCAAAAGAAGAAGTTAAACCCCCAGTAGTACCTATGAGGATCTCAAGGAGTCGGGGGATAGGTTCTAGATGGGCTAGATACATGAAATAATTTTATTTTTTTAAATATTTATTGATATCAATAGGTTTGAATTCTTTATTTAAATACATTGTTTCTTTAGGATTGCTATAATTTATAACTAAGAAGTCTCTTTTACTTATTACATTATCTCTAAACATGCAAACGAAATCTTTATCACTTTTTAAAAAGTTATGTTCTTCGGCGATTGCATCAATATTTTTTTTGGATGTATCAAAAACAATAAGACCACTTATATTGCTTCTTAGTACTGGTGATGCTTGTGAATAGGCTTGAACACATACAAACAAAGATAAATTTATATGTCTACCATTGCATGCAATCCTCGATATTTGTCCCATTCTTTTATTTCTCAGGGCGCCTGAGTACCCAAGGTCATCCATTAAAATAAGCTTAGATTTTGGTCGCTGTTTATTTTCTACCGCCTCTTCATATTCACTCTCCCATAAATCGTATATTGCTTTTACTACATCCTCATCATATTCCTCCATGCAATTCTCATCGGGAATATCAAGCTCTTCGCAGATCACTTGCAATTTTGGATCATTTGATAGCGATGGGGATATAATTACAATATCCTCGGGTTTGAACTGACCTTTATAAAAATGTGGATTTAATAAAAAATTAGTTAATAATGTAGTTTTACCTTGTTGACTTTTAGCTGTTATAAGTACTCTAAAAGGTAAATCAAATAATAAACCCATTTGTTTACCATAATTATCACTCTTATCGATAACCTTTAATATTTTATGATTCTTCATTTTTTTATTCTTTAATATAACTATAGTATATAAAATAATGTCTAATTTTGCACAAATACAAGGGGGGCTAAGTTCTACTGCTCAAGCAAACGAATTAGCACAAGAAGGGTTAGATAGGTTACAACAACAGAAAGAAGAGAAATCAGAAGAAGCACAACAATTTAAAGACTCACTAGCACAAGCCGGGGAATTGCTTGGAGGCTCTTTAACTGAGAAAGGACTCGAATCAGTCATTAAGAGAGGAATTAAATTAGGAAGAGATAAATTAAAAAAGTTAGGTTTAAATACTGAAGAATTTGAAAGGATAGCACAAGATTATAAAGAAGGTGGATCATCAAAAATGTTAGATGGATTATTAAAAAGGGGAACAATGAAAACAAAAGAACAAGCTAATAAATTTATAGAGAAATTCAGAAGTAAATTAGATAGTTCTGAAATACCTTCAAAGGTAGATAATCTTAGTACTGATGATTTTGGATTGCCAAGGGTAACAGCAGATATTCCAACAGAAGCACCAATACAATCCGTTAATTTAGTTAAAGGTGGGGGAGAATTTAAACCATCTCAAAGAATGTTAGACCCAGATTTTGAATTAGGAAGATATAGAGCAAAAGAAGAAGGAGGACAATTTAAAATAGTAGATAGTGAAACAGGGAGAGAGATTGAACCCGATCAATTTGCAAGAAGTGATTTTAATACAGCAAAAACACCATTTCAAGAGTTTCCCGATCCTTTAGAAACTTTACCAAATGATGAAAATGCTTTAAAACAATTTCACAACAGAATGCAATCAATGGGCTTAAATAATGATACCGATGTAAAACCGTTAGATGCTTCTACATTTGAATATAGTAGACCAGTACAGCCAAAAACAAGACTACCAGAAACTCCAGATAGTGGAAGAATTGGAGACGTTGAAAATTTACCAGAAGCTTTTAAACCATCCGGCTACGATAAATCATTAAGTTCAGTTCGTGATTATGGTAAAAATATAAGTAAAGCTTTTTTCGGTGAAAAATTAGACCAAAAGAAAATAGCTGATTTAAATGCTAGAAGAACCGCCATTGAATCAAGAAAGGAAGATTTAGATAGTGATAGTTTTAGAAGTATATATAAAAATGCATTAAGAAAACAACCAAAAAAAAAGTTAATTAACGGACAACCAGATTTAGATCAAGAAGAGAAGATTATTAATTTTAGAGAGAAAGCTTTAGACAATGTAGAAAGATTACAAGACCAAGCTCGACAAAGCGAAACAGCACAAAGATTAGGTATAACAGCAAAACCAGAAGAGGAAAAACCTGAACCAGGTACTGAAGATTATACGCCATCTACATCAGAAGCATCCAGACCCATACCAGCACCAGCACAAGCAGGGGACGAATTAAATATATCTCCAGAAATGAGAAAATTTTTAGAACCTAATGAAGGAGATGTTAGAGTAACTGATACTAATTTCGGTTCTGATAATTCTAATCCTTTTAGTAATGTTGGAAGAGTTTTTAATAGTGGTGATAATCCTATACCAGCAAAACAAGTAAGCCAAACACTAGGACAATTACCAAGCATAGCAGAATCAAGTAATATGGATTTAGATGAATTTGGATTGCCTAAATTACCTTCTAGTTTAACTCCTAAAATACCACCTGGTGCGAGTGCTTCGGGTGATATACAAGGAGCATTAGAAAAAGCAGGAACAGAAGCCGGAGAAATTGTAGCAGGAGGGGGTGGTGTGGAGGATCCGGTTTCTGACGTAATTGGTGCAGTGGTTGGTATTGGTACACTTATAGGAAGTATATTCGGCGACAAACCTAAGGCTCAAGCACCAGCACCTAAGGTAATACCTACCGGTTTTACTCAACAGATTGGTGCAGAAGCATAAAATAACTTAAACAAAAAACTAAAAAGCATTTGGATTATCTTAAAAATTAAAAAATTTTTATTCTTTTTTTTTTTTAAAATTTTTATATTTTACTATAATATAAAATACTCATGCAAAGAATTACTAAGATAAACAGCCGCCAGGGAGGGGCTTTTACCGCCTCACAGAATCTGGTTGATTTTGATATCCCCGACAATATGAACATTGACATGACAAAGACCCACCTTCTTATAAATTGCGATATTACCAATGATGGTTCAACCGGTATTAATTGCACAACTTTAACAAAAACCGATTTTGCAAATGCTGAAGCTTTCGCGCTTGCACCTGGTGTTGTTATGATTAAAAACTGTCATCTTTCAGGTGCTAGATCTGGAATGCTTGAGGATATCCGCGATGTTAATGTACTTAAATGTAATATGAAAGAATACACCGAGGACAACATTGAGAAAGTCTGTCAATCATACTACGGTTTTAATGGTATTAATGACGGTAATAATTTAATGGGTACACCATTCAGGGACCTTGTTAAAAGTGGTAACACTGCAAGTGTTAACAAATCCCATGATATTAAAGTAAAAATGAGCGATCTTTTTGGCTTAGGTGAGCATACTGTCCCAACCTCAAAAACTGGACAACTTGAAATGCATTTAACTTTAGATTTGGCTAACATTGGGTTTCAAAATCATTTCGGTTTTACTGTTGATGATGCTAATGGCGGTGGTTACTGGACTAGAGTTGAGGAAAGAAGTTCAGCCGTCGCCGATAAGTCTTCAAATGGTTCCTTAGGTGCTACAAGACAAGCCGAGGATAAAGGTCAGATAGCTGCTGGTACTGTTGGGGGTGCTGTATACCAAGTTACTAGGGATTATGATTCACTTGAGCAATCCCCCTTTTGGGTTGGACAAAATTTGACCATTAATTTTGATATTAATGGCGGTGCAGCTAATCAAAATAACACAAAATCAATTACCAATATTGCTTATAATCCAGCAAATAAAAAGATTAGTTTAACTTTAGATACTGCATTAAATGGAGGTGTTGCTACACAGCTTGATAATGTTTCTATGCGAGGCGTGGATTCTGTTGACAGTGCTTTAGTTGTTAATAATGTTACCTTAGTTGTGTACGAAGATATGAGCGCTAAGCCAGCTGATAAAATTGAATACAAAACATACACAGTTGAAAAAGATACCGAAAACGCAATAACTGCATACAGTAAAAATTTTTATATTGAACCAGAATGTGCAAACCTGATAATCTGCGCTCCTAACGGTGCAGGTGGTAACCCATCAAGATATATTAGTGATTTAGATATTTCAGATTATCGCCTTAGAGTTAATGGCGAAGACTTAACTAATAGAGCGATTAGAATGAACACCTCTGAACATTATGACAGACTTGGAAGAACATTTTTAAATATGGACATGCCCCTCAAGTCACTAAGAGAGAAATTAATTAAAGTTAGCAACCAAAGAGGAACTGAAGCCGGAACGCCATCCGTTAAAATGATCGCGGAATGCTTCCCAGTCACTCAAAGTGCAAAACAAGTTGAGATAGACATTAATAGTGGAGCAGGTATCAGAAATATTTATTTATTTAAAGAAGTTATTAGACAGATTTAAAAGAATATTTTTTTAAATTTTTTTTGTTTTAATAATATATAAATAATATGGAAAATTATAGCTATCATGAAACTGAGCCAGAAAATAGAAGGGACCAATATGAAGCCCAGGACGTTGTTGATTTTACTTTAAATGCATTAGGTAGAAGTTTAGTCCCTAACTCTGTTAAAATTGTTGGTGAGTTTCTTGTATTAAGTGACGGAACTGCTCAAGTTGCTAAGGATGTTCTTAGCACTCATAAAATAAATCATAAGGCGGGTATACATGGGGTTGTAGAAAGTTGCTCTGTTTCAACCGTAAACCAGGGTAATTTAGAGCTACTTAATAATTATGGTAGATTTGTTGCTATGGAGGAAACTGCAACAGCTTACAGAGATGATTATAATCAAGCCTCTAAGCAAGTTGAATTAAAAGCACCTAATGAAGTTATTGCAGGTCTTTATTGCAATGCTGACCCCCAAACCTTTTTCGCCGCAGGTGCTACTGCTGATGCAACCAGAAATAACACATTTGCATTTAAACCTAGATGCTGTTTAAATAGATTCGCTGGCGGTAATCTTGCATTTTCTAAAACTGGTGCTATGAAACTCTCTTTAACTCTTGCCCGTAATTACAGTGCTATATATGGTATTGCTCTTGACCCTAATGTTAAATATCAATTAAAGAATATTAAAGTATGCTATGCTACTGTACCAAGTGAAGCAAAACCCCCACCAGTTCTAATGAATAAGACACACAATATTAAAACTAGCATTAACTCTCAGTTAGCTAATTTATCCGCCAATGTTCCTTCAAGCAGTGTCAAAGGTGTTTCAATCTCTTTTCAATTACAATCCGAAGAGAACACAAGAGACCACGACAATTATAAATTACAAAAACTTGATGGTTTAAATGAACTTATCTATATATTTAATGATTCTCTTAATAAATACATTAACTATGTTCTTACATCTGATGCAGAGATACTCGACCATGCAGTCGCCTCATTTGGTTCTATGGGACACAATAACGTTAATGCATCTCAAATAGTCAAAGCTAATAACTATATTCTTGGAACTGCTTTCTCCTCCTTTGTTGATTTTACCAGATCATCTTTTGATGTTCAATTAAAATCTAGCATAGGCGCTGCACATAATGTTTATCTTTACTTTCATTCAAGTATACAGCTTTAAGATAATTTAGATAAATAACAAAAGTTTTTTTTATTTTTTTTTTTTTTATTAACAATATAAAAAATATGTCATATTACACATCGCAAATATCAACAAAATTAATTGACCCAAATGTATACGTAGCAAATTTGAGGGTTGAGTTCCAACTTCCTAAAAATGATTATGGTAATAGATTACGAATTGAAAATGTTGGTTTAACTGGTGCTGGTACACCTTTTTATAATTCCGTTGTTGGTGCTCTTGCATCAATCAAAAGCATAAGACTTCTTAACGGACGTGATGAACTTGATGCATGTAGAGAATGTAATAGACACCTTGCATTTAAAACATTCAACAAAAGTGCTCAAAAAAATATATCCTATGGACAACCAGCCCAACGACACGACTACGCCCCCGTTCTCTCTGGTGATGGTACTGGAGCTAATGCAGCTAATGCAATTGTTGAGCGTGTTAAATCAATGGATCTTGGTGGTGATGCAAATAGACAAATTGCAGCAACTGAAGCAGCTACACCAAAAGCCTACCTCGATTTAAGAGAAGTGCTCCCATTTTTAAAAGCCGTTGAGGTTCTCCCTGCTTCTCTTTTCTCACAACTTAGGGTTGTTATTGAGTATGAAACCGATGCTAGAAATTTATGCAGTTCTAGTGTTGCAGTTTTAACTACTACTAGACCCCTTTTAAGTGCTGATATTATAGAGGATAAAGAATTAGTGTCAATGATGGCTAAGGAACTCAATGGAGCTTCATGGGATTGTGTTGAACACGATTTAGTAAGAATCCCCGCAGCTAATGCAGCAGGAGCAAATGCAAACGCCGTTTTAACTTCTAGGCGCATTAATGGTTTTAATAATAAAAGACTTATGAGATTTTACGTAGCTAAAGCACCCACAGACAAGGCAAAGAATGTTGCTGCTGGCAATGCGGTTCGACCTGGTGGCGATTTTATTTCACAAGCTTTATTGAATGAAAAATTCCAGGTACGAATTAACGGAGCTAATAAGATAAGCAGAAACGGTGCAGAGGTTCCTCAGCAACGTCTCTCTATGTTGGTTGATGCTTATGGCGAATGCAGTACCTATTATGGTAGTTCTAGAGTAGGACCAGACCAACAGCAATCATTTGCAGGACCAGAATTTGAAGCAGGTCGCAATGATTATTATGGAATGTATATTAATGATGTTGTTAAAGATATGGAATTGCAAATTACAAGAGACACCAAAAACAATAATAGGGGTGCAGGTTTCCCAATTCCCGAAAGTGATGGTTATGATGTGCACGTATTTGCAGATATAAGAAAACAATTAGCTGTTAACGGTAGCACTTACCAAGTGTTGTACGCCTAATTAAAAATGTTGTGGATTTGTTTTTTTTTTAATTTTCTTGTTTAAATATATATTTACAAAATGGAAACATCAATTATAGAGTTAAAAGAATCTGCAAGTAATTTAAGCGAAAATTTAAATAATGGTTCCTATAGTATTTCATTAAAAAAATCTCTTGTTCTAAATGATGGTGATGAGTTAGTTATTAAAAATGCTTTTATTGATACTATTGCATCAAGTGGGGGTTTAATTGTTATTGAGGATGATTTTACAGTTAGTATAGATTATTGTAGGGGGTTTACGTATAATACTGGTATAAGTGGAAATAGTGGAACTAATCCCAATACTTTAAAAGAACAAAATAATAATGGTTATCTAGTTAAAACAGCTCCCGCAGCAGACATAGACCCCAGACATAAATGCAGAGCAGATGGGAGAAATCATGCAACTGTTAAGGGTGATGGGTTAACTTATTTTCAATTAGATCCTAATGTAGTAAACACTGGTTCTGGAAATTTTCTGAAGGCTGAAACAATAACATTTGCTTCAGATTATTCAGACAATAGCGGTAAAGACTATGGAGGAGTTATGTTAGAATTATATTATAAGTCACCTGCTGGAGATGTTGTAACTTTTGGTTTTCAATTAAGTAACCCAACAGGTAACGGTGTTTCAGATAAAACTACAACTATGAATTTATCAGGCTATGAGGTTTCATTTAATACAGACTATAAAGGCGATCCAGATTTAGGGGGATTTAATACAGGAAATGGTATTTTTTGTAGAAACTCACCAAGCGATTTAAGAGATAAACACCATGTAAATCCTAATGCTATTTCATTTGGTACATCCGCCATACCTGCAGGAGATATTTATAGTTTAAAAAAAGAAACTATTAGCTTTACAATCACTAAAGGAGCTTATGACCCTAATCAATTGGCGAGAATTATAACTGATAATATGGTTAAAATGGATCAAACTATTAAGGATTTTGATTCTAGTTTATTAAGTGAAAAGCCATTTACATCAAAAATTTATGATTATCCTAATAATAGAAGAACTATAGGCGGTAATTTCTTCTTTCAATTTATATGTGAAACAAGCCAAGTTTTATTAACTTTAGAAGATGGGGTATTTAATCAAGCTTTATGCGGATGTAATCAATTTAGTTTCGTATTCGATCCAGATACACAAACATTTAAATTTGTTTCTTTACATAGTCCTTATTATATTGATACAGGGACGGGGGGTGCTTCTGTATTTAGTATAGGTCAAGAGTACTCCATCGATAGTGCATTTGTCCCACCTCCAGCAACAAATGAAAGAACGGCGTTTATAGATAGCAAACAGGGTGAAATAATAATTTTGGGATTAAGTGCTGTAAATACTTTAAATGAACCTGTTGATTTTTGGTTTTCTAAATTAGGGTTAGATCGTAGTATAATTATTAATAAAGATAATCATAAATCTTTTGGATTAGTTGGAGGTAATCAGGCGCAAGTTCCATTATTAAATTACCAAAACGGAGTTAATTCAACAAATGTATTAAGGGGTGCTGATTCACTTTTTATAAAAGGGGCTCTGGTGGGTTCTGTCGGTGATTTTACAGTAAATAGTAAATTAGTTAATCTTATGACTACCGCAATTTTTGGTAAAAAAACATTAGGACAAATAACCGATTCTAATGGATACTTCTTAATAAAAATTAGTGGGTATAATAATGATAGTCGTATATATTCAAGTAATGATATAGATATAGGTATAAGTGCTATTATAAGTCGATATTATGCAAGTACAGCGTATACAAATGGGTATATAAGTGATAGTATAGTATACGAACATAGGGGCGAACCTATAACGATAAGTGATTTTAATATATCTATTTTAGACCCAGATAAAAAACCTAGTTTAGATATAGGAAATGATAGCAGTATATTTTTAATGATTAATAGAGCAGAACCACCACCACCAGAGGAAGAACAAAAATAATAAAATAAAATAATACTAAATATAAATGGTACAAACTTATAAGCAACGTTTTAACAAGAAGCATGGTCAACCACTTAACCAAAGTAATAGTTTAGCACAAATTGCAAAATTAAGCGGAATTAAAAGGTCTAATATTCAAAAAATTTATAATAAAGGTGTTGGAGCATTCAAGACCGCAGGACCCTCAAGACCTAATATGACTAAAGAGAGTTGGGCGATGGGAAGAGTTTACGCTTCTATAAGCCCTGGTTCTAAATCATCTAAGATTGATAAGGATTTACTAAAGTAAGATTACTAATAAATTCATCTCTGTAATTATTAGCTTCTTCCTCAGTTAAAAATCTTTTGCGATGAGTTACACCATCTACTCGCATTTGAAAACACCACCTTTTATTTCTCTTTGTTTTTCCTTCTTTTTCTTCATATCTAACATATTTACAATTTTGATGTATTCTATTAACACCCTGAGAGTTATACCTAGTATCGCATATTTCCAAATTACCTTTTTGATTATTTAAACCATTACCATCAATATGGTTTATTATCCTTTTATCATTTTTAAAATCACCTAAACCCATTATTACCCTATGAATATTAAGGGTTTTGATATATTTACAATTTTCGTAAACTATTGACTTAGCATATTTGGTATTTCTATTACTTGTCCAATTAATTGTAAGATTTAGATTTTTAATTTTTTCATAATCTTCGGAATCTATTAACATATCAAATGTTCCTAATGTTCTGTGGTGAATGGGGATTATCATTTTAGTATATACATATATATACCCCATTATTTTTAAGTAGTGATAAATACATCAAGATTTTTTAAAATAATTTCTCATAATATATAAATATGGATATTGAACAAGAGAGAAAAACGATAAATAGAATAACTAAAAAGGAACCTGAAAAGAAGAAACCAAAGAAGAAATTAAATCAAATATTTATTATAAAAAAGAAAGTTAAAAATAAAAAACGTTCTGGATATTAATGCACAGTTTAGAGGAAAGATTAAGAAAATTAATGATACTATATGATCTATTAAAGGATTCAATTAGTTTTAAACAAAAATATATATTGTACAAAAAAATAAAAAAATATAATGATATAATAAATGTGGCGAGGTCTACCAATTGAAACATATCACGAAGAATATAGGCGTTTTAGAAAAGATGCGTTTTTTATATGTGGGTTCTTAGGTGTTGTTTTTCTGGGTGTTGGATTATTATTATTTTTAACACTTTTATAAATTTTATCTTAATATATAAATAATGAATGCTATTAAAGTACATATTAAAAATTTAATACTTAACTATCTAATGGACCTATTAGAATCAGATAACGAAAATATTTATAAAAAGGAAATACTTAATTTATCTAAACTAATAAAAGATTATTGATTATTTTTTAACTGTTTTTTTTTATATTTTTTATCTATTAACTCCCTAAATTTTTTATCGGTTATGTATCTTTTTACACGATTAAAAATAATCTTATTGGGTATCTTACCAATATTATTAAAAATCTCTTCTCCTTTATTTTTATAATAAAAGAGTTTTCCCTCTATTCTTATCTCTCTATATTTTGGTTCAGAGCTAACCATTCTATTATATTATATGCATTTATTTAAATTAATCTATTTTTTCGAATATAAAGATTGTTCACGAACACTGTGACCCATCTTATCCGCTACCTCCTGTTTTTCTTTGAGTTGTGGGGGAAAATGATGCGTTATATAAGCATGACGTAATCCATTTATACCTATTTTCTTACCAGTTTTTTCAAATACTCTATTAATAAATTTACTTAATCCATTTGCACTCATTGGACCCTTTCGATTATTTACCAATATATAACCATGATCGTTAACAATCTTAAACCATTTATTTAATAAATTATTAACTGCTTTACTTACTTGTATTTTTTTTAATCCATACTTACCACTTGTTTTATAATCTCCAAGACTAAAAAACTTTTTGCGTGCGTTTACTTTTACTATATAATTCTTTTTCAATTCTTCTTCTGTTAACTTTTCATAATCTTTAATACATATTATTTGCATATCATGGAAATCGGCTCGCATAGGTGGGTTTTCAGGGTCACCTATATATAAAAAGCCCGCTACATATTTTTGAATCTGGTCAAATTCTTTAGGTGTTAATTTTTCTTTTGTCCAAAGTCTAAGCCTGGTTATTTCTTTACCTTGTCTATTCAATTCTTTTTGCAGATCGGGAAGAGGTACCCAGTTTTTATTTTGGGTCTCGCTTTTCTCTTGGGTTTGTGCTTTTCTATTGTGTTCATCTGCTAGTTTGTTCATAAATTCGGTATAATAATCTATTAAGTTTTGCTTACTTTTTATAGCCTTTAATATAACAATGATAGTAGCCAAATAAGTTTTTTGAGTACTAGGTTTCTTTTTGTTTAACGCTCTCATTACATTTGTACCATGTTGAAGAAATATAAGATTATTTATTTTTTTAATACCTACTTCTTGGGCTAACTTAGTTAAATTAGATATGTATGTTTTTATTGAAGAATCTCTTAAATTGGGTCTTGCTTCCTTTATAAGCTCCTTTAACTTAATGTTATAATCCATCTTGTTTTATTCTTAATTATAGATTATATTTTTATTTTATAATTTTATTTATAATAATAAAGTAAAATAATGTTTTGTTGTCCATTATGCGAAGAATATACTATTTATAGTGTTTGCAATGATTGTAGAAAGATACGCCATTATATGAGTATATATAGCAAGGGTAGAATAATTGAAATATTAGATAGTATACTATCAAGAACTGAAGACAAACAAGATAATAAGGTAAAAAGTGAAATAAAGAAAGAGATAAGAACCAAGATGGAGAATATAGATGCACATAAAACAGAGAGAGACAAACTCGATGAAGAGATTAGAAAAGAGATTAAGGAAAAGTTTAATAAAGACAAAAAAATGTATTGAGTTGATGCGTTTTAACTTCTGTGTAGAAAAGTAATAAGCATGACAAAAAAAAACGTCATTATGACAAAATGAAAAACCGTTTTGTCATTATTTTTTGAGTGTGTTTTATTATATTATTAGTGTTATATTACTTTATAGTGACAAAGTGACAAAAAAAAATGGTTTGAAAGTTTTTTTTATAATAGTAATAAATTATTAGTAAATATTAGTATATAGGTATTATATATAGTAAAATTGATTTTGTCATCATTTGTGTAACCCTTGAATAGTTTTCACTAAAATTGTATAGATTATAGGGGTGACACCAGTAATAATTTTTGTCATCGATGACATTTTTCATTTTGTCATTTTGTTAATAGTTGAGACTTCTAACACCTGTAATCCCTCTAATTTTATTAGTACGGGCCATTAAGTTAACATTATCAAAGACTTGACCTATAGTTTTCTTAAATTTAGGTAATGACATTTGCAAATCTGAATCGCTAAGAATTCTTTTTAGTTCACTATTTGAAATGAGTATGTCATCAGGTGTACCCTGTTCAAACATCTCACGAACAACATCAATATATGAATTAGCATTATCATTAATTTCATCTGCATCATCTTTCAAACATTGTGGATATACAAGGGGATCACATTTGAAATATTTTAATAACAGTAATATCATTTGATTTCTAACGGCGGGAGTCTCTAACCATTGTTTAATAGTATCATCAGCTGGATAGTAGTTGACACCATTTAGTTTTTTTGAATCTGGATAATCAGGAGGAACGAACTTACTTGTTAAATCAAATACGTCACATTTTTCATAAGTATCTAAAGGCTTAATATTAAGCATATCATTAACACAGAAAAGCAAGCCCGATTGTATTTTGAATTTTGTTTCATCTTGGAAATTCTTACGTGCTACCATCTCGTCACCACCTGAGCAAAACTGTTTAATAATACTACCATCTATAAACTCTTTTTCACTCATTTTTATTTCTTGACCAATTGCAAGCCGTCTAAATCTAAAATCTAACATGAAACTATTATTTTTAGCTTGGTCACCTTGTGTCATCGTATTGAAAAAACTTTTTAACTGAATCGGATACAAATAGTTTTCAAATGCACAATTAAAGCCGTAAGTAATAACACCTTTACCACAGTCACGAAGACCTTTTAAGATAAGAAATTTCTTATCTTCTACTTTACCTGCTATAGTCCTTGCAATACGTTGCAAGAAGTATTGCATTAGCTGTAATTGAATTTTGTCAGCTTCTAAATCTTTAATACCAAAGATAGGATAAAAAACCTTATCTAATATTTGTTGATTTATTTTCTCATTCCATTGCTCATCAAAATCCCTATTGACTCTTATAAATGATTGAATACCTTTGAAATTTTTAATAAATTTATTGCTTTTAAAATCATAATAACCATTCTTGAATAGCATCTTATCCTTGGTGTTTGTTTCAATTGAATCAAAATAATTATTATCGTATCGTTTGCACTCGTTAAGCAATGAATTTATTAAATCATCAATCTGACTTTTTATTGATGATACAATTATTATTTTGTCAGCATGTTTATAAACTACTTCATTTGAGGTAATGAATTTATATAAGTCTTTTTTTATACTGGTTAGATTTGAATCTATAACACCTTCATTAACATAATAATGTTTTGTACTTACAAAAAATAAAATATCTTTTAAATAGTCTTCGCAAATCTTTTCAGCTAATTTAGGTATATTTTCAGCATAAATAAATTTTTTGGTTTGTTCTTCAATAGCCAATATATCATATTTTAATAGTAAGTTGTGTTCCTTGGTATCCCATTTCATTTTATTTTTTTTTGTCAATTGGTTAAGTCTATCTATATATTTATCATCAACCTTATCAAATGTCTGAAAGCCATCGAACATATCCACATTTACCTGAAAATTATTAGCCTTGACATCATCAATAATTTTAGCCTCAAATTTCTGCAAGATCCTAGCCATAAGCCTACCAGCAATATTTTTATAGGCGTGTTGTTTCTTGATTTCTGCAAGATCATTAGGATATTTTTTTAAAAATATGGATTGTATTTTTTTAATCTCGTTGTCAAACTCTTCAAAAAAACTACTATTAATTTTTTTAAATTTCTTATCAATATATATACCCCTAACTTTGTCACAACAATTCAGGGATTTAATAAATAGGAGTGTTTTAACTGCTCCCCTATCTAAAAAATCATTATCTGAGATTATGGTATTAATAATTGAATCTCTATTATTGCAATATTTATTAAGTGCATAACATTCAATATTAAACTCACTACATAAATACTGTAAAGCTACCATGTGACAGTTAACCATATCAACGTCTGTATAAATACCATCACATAGGGGTCCCCTATAATATCTATTCAATTTCTGAATTCCTAAACCATCTAAAAACTTACGACCATCATTGCGATTAGAAGCATGTTTATAAGATTGTTTAAGACAATAATTATTTTGTTTTAGTTTTTTAGCTAGGTTAGTTATAATTTTATATTGTTCAATGTTCCAATATTCTTCGTCATCTAATTCTTTGCTATCTGTTTTTGAAAGTTGTTCAATAAAAGTGCTA
>Ga0181415_1000101_pt1 | contig 22011 bp, 27 predicted proteins | sample 38SPOviralmetaG_FD_130140 | JGI IMG/M metagenome (GOLD analysis project Ga0181415, IMG submission 130140) | Marine viral communities from the oligotrophic San Pedro Time Series (SPOT) site, San Pedro Channel, CA, USA - 38 SPOT_SRF_2012-12-11 | ecosystem: Environmental > Aquatic > Marine > Strait...
AAATTCCCCTTACAGATATTTTTTTATTTTTTGTGTAGGGGGGTTGTGTTTGACACTTTTAAAATTATAAATTTGAAATTATAAACTTGAAATTTTTAATTATATTTATATTTATCTTATATAAATAAATGAAGATATTTCTTTTATCATTAGATACTCCTGTTGGTGAAAAAAGAAGAAGTAAAATAAATTATGATCATGAAATTATATGGGGGACATGTAATATATTAGATTTACCTGAAGATTTTAAAAATAAAATTGTAGTTCCTTATAATGTAAAAGACAAAGATGATTTAAGAAGAAAAAAAGGTTGTCCACAATATTCTTATATGAAAATATTAAAAAAAATAATTGATGAAGATTTATATAATGTAATTATTTGTGAAGACGATGCTATTTTAAAAAATGAAAAATTATTGGATGATTTAGAAAATATAAAAGATTTAAATGAACCTGTATTATTAAATGCTAAATTACATCATCCTAAAAATTATAAAAAAGATAAAGATTTTAATGATAGAGATATAAAATTCCATGATGGAATAAATGATATTGATTTTGAAAAATTTAGATGGAGTTGTTGTGCTTGTATATATTATCCTACACCTGAGTCAGCAAAATTTATATATAATTATATAAATGCTCAGAAGAGATTAACATATTTTGATTTACAATTATCTAAAAATAAAATTATAAAAAAATTATATTATCCAAGTATCTTTTATATAAAAGATGATGGAGTATCACAAATATGTAATTCAAAAGGTTTTATAGATAATTATATAAGTTAAGCAAAAGTAGTGGAGAACTTACCATTATCAAGAGTAGCGGATTTTACCATTTCTAACCAAGTGCGATGAATATAATTACCAGCAAGGATATTAGAATATTTAAATTCAAGTTGAATACCGCGAGAGTTGATTCGTTCATTACGATTGAGACGATAACCAGTATAGAAATATCTTCCATTCCATCCTTCAGTAGAAGAAGAAGGGGCATATTTCATATAAAGTTGACCACTACTTAAACTACCACCTTCTTTATTATACATTTGACGAGATACGTGAGGAATATTTTGTTCAGTCTGGACAAGGTCATGAAAATGTAAAGCACTATTGGTTCTATCAATTGGATATAAACGATTATCATTATATATAAGATTATTTGTAAAAACTCCATTATTATTGTTTGATATAGCGGGGGCAATAGAATTATATTCATTAGTTAGAGATGTATCAGGGTTAGCAAGAGTTTGAGCACAAGCAACAATAACTCTGTTAGTGAGGCGACCAGCACCACCAATATCCATAACTACATTACTCTGTAGTTGTGCTTGAGTGAAAGATCTTTTATTAAGTCTGTAATCAGCATAAGTCCAGTTCATTACACGATTAGCATTTCTATATTGTTCCATAAGATCACCATCATAGTAAATATAATCAGCAATAAATTTAACATGAGTTTCATTTATTTTCCACTGCTGACTCGCTGCTTCATCAGTTTTTTTGTGAACACATCGTTTATTGGAAGTTACTGGTTGAAAGTGAAGTTCAATAGAGATTTGTTGGTCAATCATATAAAGTGGAAGTTGATTAAATCTTAAGAACGGAAATAAATCTGCTACAGATACACTAAATACTGGTTCTTCAGCAAGACTAATAACGTGTGGAGGGTTTGTATCTGAATCCGCACCAGTTGCTCCCTGAATTGGTTCGTTCATGCTCTTAACACGTAAAGCAGAAGCATTAAGAGAACTTAATTCATTAATATCATTTATATATGCTAACTCTGTTGCTGTGATTCTTGAAGTTAAAATAGTTTCACGTTCATAGTTAACATCATTATCAATAAATAAAGATTTATATCCCATCCAGTGATTAAAATCATCAATTTCTGCTACAATAGTAGTTCCGATACGAAGAGCACAACGCTGGACAAGAGAGTGAACACCAATATTAGTAGGGAAAGTTGAACGAGCATCATCAGTTGCTTTTAAAACACCAAGAGTAATCTTGGAAAAACTATGTAAAAAACCTTTATTGGATAGGACAAATCGGCAGAAATTATCATTGATAACTACGGGGTCTAATACTTCTGTATCTACATCTTGAGATAAATCAGAAGGAATGCTACCGATCTTCATAAGGTCAGGGATTTTCCCGCGTTCATCGGTTACTGATTCCATTTCCATTTTATATAAATATATAAATTAATAATTATATAAAAAAAAATATTTTTATCTTTCTTAGAGTAAATGAAGATTGCGATTCCATCTCACAAAAGATTTAATAGTTTTAAAAAAAGAACATATGCTTTATTGATGAGACATGGTTTTGATGAAAATGATATTTATATATTTGTATCACCTGAATCATATGAAGAATATAAAGATGAGTTTAAAAATGTTATATTATCTAAAAATAATATTTTGGATACAAGAAATCATATTATAGATTTTTTTGATGAAGGTGAAAAAGTTGTTGAGATGGATGATGATATTTTATCAATTAAAACTACAATTAAAAATACTAAACCAGTTGAAGTAGATGATTTAAAATTAATATTTGAAGAAAGTTTTGAGAAATGTCAAGGAGGTTTATGGGGATTTAATTCAGTGGTAACTGGAAATAATTTTAAAAATAAAGTAAATCCAATTGATAATGTAAAAATACAAAGAATAACTATTGTAAATAGTTGTTTAGGATATTTCAACAGAAAAGATATTAAATTATCTGTGAAAGAAAAAGAAGATTATGAAAGAGTAATATTATTTTATATAAAAGGTATTCCAATTTTAAAAAGAGAAATGTATGGTATTTATACAAGATATTGGACTTATGCTGGTGGGATACAAGCAAGATATAATACAGAAGAAAGAATTAAAGTTCAGAGTGAAGCAGCAGAATATTTATTTAATTTATATCCTGAACATGTATACAAATGTGTAAGAAAGACAAAATGGAAACAAGGGATGGTTGATTTAAGATTTAGGAAATGACCTGAAGACCATTAGCATTCATGACTAGAGTCTGTTGAGAGCGGACAAATAAAAAGGCAGAATGAGGATTATCAGCAGTTAGTCCACATTCAATTTGTGCTCCGAAGTTTTCAGTTTTGAAATCAAGACCTTGACCACTGATGCTGTCAAAACTTACACCAACACCAAACATACTCCCCGCATCAGCAAATGCTGAAGTATCAGTTACACCAATTCTATCAGAAGTAACGGGACCGATTTGTGTTTTAGAATTTTTCATATATGGAACAAAAGCATTCATAAAATTTCTGTATATCTGTGGGTCAGCAATAGTAGATAGAGCATCATCACGGACATTAGCATCAAGATTGTAATGTAATGGAACTCGTTCACCGCCTTTAGTAAAAATGATTTGTTTAATTGGTGCGAGTTGACCTCCTGCTAAATCATTAATCAGAGGCATAGTCTGATAAGAATCAAAACCAAGATTATTTAAATAAGTAGATGGAATAAAATTCATAAAAATTCCAAGAACTCTTGATAAACCTAATCGGAAATTGATGATAGCATTTGAAGAAGCAATCGTTGTATAATATGAAGAGATTGCGTTGTATTCCATAGTAGCAGAACCTTGACTCATAAGACGAGATAATTCATCAACAGATGGATTAATTACTTCACAGATTAAAGAAACATTTGTTAACTGATAAAAACATTGATTTAGAGTTCCATCAGCATTAACTAAAAACTGAGAGTCTGGAGCAAGATGAATATCAAACATTAGACCTCCCGTTCCCCATCCGCGACCTGATAAACCAATAGGTTGTTTAGAATTTAGAAATCCTGTGGGCATGTTAATACAGAAAGAATTACCACGGAAATTTCTGTCAGTTGCCGAAGAACCATTTAAATTATTTACATACTGAAGAGTATTACCATAAATATTAGGAAGAGTGTTAGCAGTTACTCCTAAGTGATTTTGTGCTTCTTGAATGGACGAAATAGCAGGCAAGTAACTTGCTAAATAACGTCCATAGTGTCTTACGTGTTCAATAACATTTTTATTTTTTTGAGAAGATATAACAATTTGGTCTAACATTCCATAAGTAGATAATTTAGGAGATACATCTATATCTTCGGTGGTAAGAGGAATATTACCAAAATCACCACTTGGAGTTTTATAAATAGAAATATTACCAACTAAACGAACCGAAGAACCAATTAAATATCTATCTTGTTCACCTAAAATAAAGGAAATAACTGGATTACCATCGCGATAAGAGATAGTTCCATTGGAAGGGTGATTACTCGGAAATAACTGAAGATATGAATTAGACCCAGCAACATTATTTGACATTTTATAAATATAAATAAAATAAAAAAAATTTAAAATAAAAAGACAATTTATAATTATACAACTACAGATACCGAGTTACCACTGACACGGATACTGCGAATATGGTGAACAAATGATAACCATAATTTATTTTTAGTTGGAGCAGTTGCTGATTCATAATTAACCTGTAAAGAGAAATCTTTATTACGAGCATCATATACAGCATCACCAAGAGCAAGTGCTCTCCCGATCACAAAATTTTTATTAAATTTAACCATACTATGAGCAGTGATTCCTGACTGAGATAATGCTTTATCAAGTTCAATAAGATGCTGAGCAGAAATAGATTTAGTAGTAGCAGTTTTTGTTAGAGGAATTTGACGATTTGGTTGTAATCGTCCATCATATAACCACTGATAAGAAGATACTTCATCAACTATACCGACTAAACCTGAGCGATTAGAACGTAACTGAAAGTCAGGGTCACTAGTTAAATTAGTAAAATTACTTTCTACATAGGTTTCTTTAGCATTAAGTGCTTCTTTGTTAGTATAAATAGTCGCATCAGTTGGGACACAAAGAATAGATTTACATCTTGAATTATTGATTGGGAGTCGGATGTTAGCAACTCTATCAGAAGAAAGTTGAGAAAATTTATATGTTGTGAAACTTTCAAAATCATAGTTGATAACTCCACCTTCTTTCATTTTTCTCATCATGGAACTTTCATATGAAGCAGGAGGCATCACCTGCTGAACAATTAAATTTACATCACTTATAGTATAAGTTGGGTCATATGAAGTAGAATCCGCAACGGATTGACTAAATACAAATATATCTTCTGCTGCTGAGTTCATACCTTTTCCATCTACTTCTACAGAAGCATTTAAATTAATTCTTACATAACTTCCATCAATAGTTATTTCTTTAATAACTGGTTCATGAGAAGCATTTTTGAAAGCAACAACAGAAGCACTACCATCTACATATCTCTGGAATCCAAGTTTCTCACCAACAACAAAAGGACACTGAGATGCTACTTCACCAATATTATTTCTTTGACGTAATCTCATTGAACTAAAAGAACCATTAGTTGGAACACTCGCATTAGCACCAGCATAATTTTTTCTATCTAAAAACATGGGATTCAAAGTTAATTTTCTAAATCTCATCGCACCATCATTCATACGGAATACTTTATTTGTATCTTCTAAAAGTAAAGTCACTGTGATAGGCATTAGCATATTTGGGAATATTTTGCTACTTGAGAGAATCCCTGAATGAAGAGGCATACAAATTTTAGCAGTCTTAAAATCACTTGCTGTGAAAGAAGCATTAATAGGATTTGTTTCAACAAAATTAGTAGTATATGGAGAATTATACCAATTATTAGCAAGAGATTTAATATTTCCCATAGTCCCTCGGGTCTGTAGCATATGTTTAGAAGAACCTTCAGTCATTGCTCGTTTATTTCTTAAACTTTCATTTGTGTGATAATCATATTTAAGTGCGACCAAAGTATTGTAATTTTCAATTTCTTCTAAAAGAACACCATTATGATCATGGATTCTAAGTGATCTTATTAAACACTGACCACCAGTTTCAGCATCTAACGTAAGACGAGTAGGACAAGGTAATTGGTCTATTCCGCTAGCAGAATAAGTTGGTGGATTTATTTTTACTTTAAATTCAAGATATGTTTCTTCAGGATTAAAAAATTTAAGTGTAGGGTCAAGACGTAAACGTATTTCTTGACCTGCGACATAGTTAGTTCCATTCTCGGCAGGAATACGAACCGATTTTTGTTCAACTGGTATTTTATCACTTGCTACCCAATAAGATGACATTTTATATAATTATATTTTTAAAATTTAAATATAAAAAAAAAATATTTATTGTAATTCACTTAAACTTTTTTTTTCAAAATAAATATCTAAAGTATCATTTGAATTGTAATTATATATTTTTATTTCTTCAGTTCTTAAAATATTAAATAATAAAATTATATTTCTTAAATCCCACCAAGAACTTTTGTGAACCATTTGAACATTAGGTGGATTATATATATCACCTACTTGTTGATAATCATTAAAATAATAATTTGGATTATCTGTTGGTGTTTTTATTATTTTTAAAGTTCCATCTTCTTGTTCTATACATTCAGGGATAAATTCTTCATATTTACAATCCATTCCTAAAATATTTATTTCTTTAGCATCCAAACAATAACCATATAAAACTGCTGATGTTCCTGAACAATAATCAATCAAATATCTAAATGGATTTTCTTTTGAATGTATATACATTTGAAGACTTACAACATTATCATGTTTTTTTAATTCATCACCAATATCTGAATTAAATAAACTATGACATATAAAAAATGTTTTACATCTTTTTTCTTTTATCATTTCTAATATTTTGTGTCTGTGATGATTACATACAACACTATCAACACATACATAGTGAGTTGGATATATTCCTGTTCTTTCCCAATGTCTAAATGCTAAACAAGTTCCAATCCATTCTTTATCTTTTAAAAATTCAAAATCAAAATCTTTTAAACTTTTTCCATTACCAACAATATATAATTTCATTTAAAAATAAATATAGTTATATTTTTAAATATATAAAATGTTTTTTTATTTTTTAAAGTTATATAAGAAAATATTAAATTACTATGAAGATTTAACAACAGCACCTGACGATTGTGTATCAGATATTGATGCTAATTTATCCATAGAAACAGGTGTTTGTTGAAGTTGAGTTTGTTTTTTTACAGAAGCATCTTTTTCTTGTTCTTCACCAACTACATCACTAACACCACTAACTAAACCAGCAAGACCACCAGCAAGATTTAATGCTACTCCTACTGGAGCACCAAATCCTGTTAAATCCAAAGTAGTTCCTGCTGCTTCAAGACCAGCACTCGCCATTCCTGCTACATTTGATATTCTTTCAGCAGAATTATTACCAACTATTTTATGTGATTCTAAATCATCCACAGCATCAAGAGCACCAAGACCAATTGTTAAACCAGTTGAAGCAATACCTAACTTACCTATGGATGATGCTTTCTCACCAATACTTTTTCCAACAGATACATTCTCTGATAAAAATGTTTTAGCACTATCTAATAGATTTGTTTCACCTCTTAATGCTTTGATTGCTGTATCTTCAGGAAATAATATATCTTCTGTTTTATTTAATATTGCCTCACCTATTTGTGGTGCTGATTTAACTACTCTGCCTACTGCTTCTAAATCTTTTCCTTTACTTGCTACTTGTCCCCCGATCGCCTCACCTATACTTTTTTCTTGTTCACCTTCTAAATTAGATTGACTATTTGATTCTTTTGTTATATCTTCTTGTCTTTCTTTTAATTTTTCAGCATTACTCATTCTTATCTGTTCATTAAGTTTTAGTATATCTTCATTGTGTTGATTACCAACAGACAATACTGAGTTAAATCCATATGTTTCCATTTTATAAATATTAAATATTTTATTTTTTTTTATTTTTTAAATGTTTTGACCATAAATCCTTGTCTGCTGTTGTTCTTGTTTTACCTCCTGCTACAAATGAATAGACTCTCGCCATCGCCCACTGCTGAGGTGACATCTTTTTTCCACCACCTCCTTTTACACCTCTTACATTCCTCACACTCTGTGGATTACTTCTGTGAGCAGCGAGACCCCTATCATATACACTATCTAAAATACTCATAGATATTCCTGTTTTTTTTGATATTGATGCTTTACTATTTGATTTATCTAAAGGTTGACCATATCTTTTATTATATTTATTTTTGTTTGTTGTCACCATTTATTACTTATAATTAAATTTATTTTTAAAAGATTTTATATTTTGTTGTCTTGATGTGCTTTGACCCCATAAGATATGCCAAGAAAGACTGCCTGCTGATTCAGGATTATTTATATTATCACCTCTGTGTCTATTCCTATAACGAGTGCGTTGCTCTTTATCTTTTTTGAGTGTATAGTCATCCATTCCCGCTGCTCCAAAATGTGTTGTTTTAGTTCTACCATCTCTGGTGAACACCGCCATTAATTTTTTATTTGGTTTTGTTGATTTTTTGATTGTGACACTTTTCATATAAAATTATTTTCTTTTATATATATAAATGTCAATTCATTTTTCATATAAAAAAAAAGATTTAACTAAAATTATTCAAGATAATAATTTAAATATAAATATAAAATTAAAAAGAGAAAATATTTGTAAAGAACTTTTAAATTATATTGATGAATATAATTTACAATATTTATATAAACAAAATGAGAACATGAGTATAACTATAAAAGATAGAGATGAAATTATAAAAACAGCAATAAAAATTAAATCATTTATTAATTCAGGTTTAGATACATCTAAAAATATTTATATAAATAATGATGAATTAATATATGATGCTGTTTATATTTCACAATTTGGTGAAATATCTTCAGTAAGAAAAGCAATCAAACTTGTTGAACAAACTTTAAATATAAAAATTCCTATAATTATTCCTGAGAAAGTTCAAGAAGAATTAAATGAAAAAGAAAAATTAAAAAAAGATATGATTCCAAGATTACAAGTTAGTAAAGGTAAATATTATGTAAGTTTTGATTAAAAATCTGAATATGTTATTTCACCAGTTTTATTATTTGGAATAGCAAGTCTCATACTTTTACCTAACTTAAATTTTTTTCTAATTGCTTTTGCTTGTTTTAAAGTCATTCTTGCGGACAATCCAGCACCACCTTTAGCATCTGCTTGATACCAACCACCTTCTAAAAATCCTTTATATACAGGCATTTCCATTATTTCAGCATAATCTTGATCACCTGATAAATAATCAGGGTGAGAAGTTTGTATTTCATAAAATCCTAAATTATCAGAAGCAGATTTTTTAGGAGCAGATTTTTTAGGAGCAGACTTTTTAGGAGCAGGTTTTTTAGGAGCAGATTTTTCAGCATCTTTTCCATAAGGTTTTCCAACACGATTTAGTTTACGATTTTGTGCGTTGTCTTTATAGAAAGGCATTTATATTTACATTTATTTTTTTTGAAATTACAAATTTATTTTTTATGATTGTTGTAATACGCATGAAGAAGAGTTCCAATACTTGTTCCTCGGTTACCTGAAATCTCAAGAAGTTTTTCAACTCCATCAAGTTGTAATGATTCAATAACTATTTTATTTATACTACTTGTTCCAAGTCCATATTTAGGGTCTTTATTTTCTAAATCTTTATATGATGCTGTTGCTCTTGATAATTTCTTTGAAACTAATTCATTGCTCATTTGATTTCCATTTTCATCTTTGAAGAATATATCATCATCCATAGTTTTTATATATTCTAAAATATCATATTTTAATTTTTTATCATCAATAGTTGTTAAAACTAATCCATGTTTCTTATCTGTTTTATAAACTCCACGAGATATAAATAATTGTGAATAATGTTTAACAATATAATTTGCTGAAAGTTTTTCTTCTTCAGTTAATTTTACATAATCTTTTTTCTTGATTAATTTTAAACTTGATACTTCATTCCTAAATAAATATTTATATATTAATGAAAGTAATAAAGATGTTTGAAAATTCTTTTCTAATTTTAATTTTACAATACAATTTTCAATATCTTGTATCGTCCAATTTTGTAATTTAAAATCTGTATTATCAGATACAATATTATTTTTATATGAATCAGTTTGTTTTTTATTTAGTTCTCTAACTTTTGTTCCATAAAAATCATATAATTCACCTTTATCAATTACACAAAGAATAGCAGATAAACAATTTCTTTGACTTGTGATATGAAGACTTGATATAGCATCCATAACTTTATCTCTGTCATTTAGATGATCAAAATTAACACTTACAATATTATTATCATCAATATGAGGTGTATTTGGAACTAATTTTCTATATAAATTTCTTAAAGATGAATTATATTGTTTAATACTTGAATCTTTGATATTTGGTTTACGTTCACGGATAAGGTTTGATACATATTCTAAATCCATTTATATATATTATAAGTTTTGTTTTTAAATATCTAACAATAATTTCAAATTTATAATTGGTATTATTTTATTTTATATAATTATTATAATATATGGATTTTGTTTTAAAAGAAGAACCACCATCTACAGATGAAGAAGATGATAGTGGAAACCCCGCGTTCATGGGATTTGCTGTTTACACAGATTCATCAGAAAGTGAAGATGATGAAGGTATAATTGAACCAGTTGATAAAGTTGAAGAAGTGAAAAAAGTATCTATGGCGGAAATAATAGCAAAACAAAAAACTGCTGAACCTGAACCTGATACTGATACTGATGATGATATTACTTATACTTTTTCTATGTCTGACCTTGTTAGTGAACCTTCAGAAGATAGTGATCTTGAAGAAGAGAATTATCCTCCTCATCAACAAGGTGCGTTCATGATGGGTGCGGGTCAACCTGAACAATATACTTTAAAAATAAATGAAATGGTTAATGTATTTAATAAAAGTTATAATCTCAAAAGAAAAAATAGTAAACTAATTAATTTATTAAAAAAATATGATTTTCAATTAGAAAATGTTGGTGATGTTGACTATGATGATGAAGCAGTTACTTTACATACATTTACACAGAGTGACAAAATTAAAGAATCGGGTCCTATGAGTAGACCTGAAGCAGAAAGATTTATTGCTGAATTACAAAAATTAATGATTAAAGATAATCCTGACTTACTTGGTATTCATTTACATACTGATTATGGTGATAAACTATTGGATGAAACTATGACTTGGACTTATTTAGAAGAAGATGATGTTGATTTTCCCGGAAACGTTACTTAGGTCAAATTCAACCCCCCTAAACAAAAAATACAAAAATATTCCTATGGGTAATTTTATTTTTCAAAACAAATCCAAAAAAAGTTCAAGGGGGGTTAATTTTGACTTATATAATTATAAATTTGAAATTTGAAATTATGAATTTTAAATTATAAATTAAATTCTAATCATACAATTATGGAAAATATTAAACAAAATTTTGAAAAAATCTCAAATGATTTACCTTTTGTATTTGGTCATGTAACCACAAATAAATATAAAATGTGTAAGAAAAATCTTAGAAATAATATAAAAGATGGATATGTATGGGATTCTTATAAACCTAAAACATATAAAGAATATTGTGATGATAATGGTATTATTTTAAAAGGTTCAAAACAAAAACAAACAAATAAAATATATAGAGAATATAGAACTTATTTAGATGAGTTTTATGAAAAATATAAAATAAATGAAAGTAAATTTAATACTATACAAATGTTTAATATGATTTGTAATTTATTAAATAAAAAAGAAGATGTAAAAGAAGAATTATATGAATATGAAAATTATGATTTAGGTTTAGAATAATTATTTCTTGCTCTTGCTCTTATGTTTACCATTTTTCATGACACTACCATCAGGCATTCTATGAAAACCTGCTGGGACTTTTTTCATAGGTTTTTTTTTTGTTGTTTTCTTTTTAGTTTTTGGTTTTGAACTTCCATAATGAGAAGGCATTATAGTTTAAGCAATTATATTATTTTCTTCTTCATAATTTTTTTTAAATTCAATTGCTTCTTCAATTGTTTGAAATCTTTTATAAAATACATCTTTATCAATAGTTTTTGAATAAACCCATTTTTGAACACCTTTATGAAAATGAATATTTTTATATCCTGAATTATTTGTTTTATATTTACTTTTATTTTGTGAATTTTCTGAATGTGTTGCCCATCTTAAATTAGAAATATCATTATTGCTTGGGTTTCTATCAATGTGATCAACTTGTGCTTTATTTTCAGGATTATCAATATGACATTCACCAACTAATCTGTGAACACCAACACATCTTCTTTTACCTTTTTCTTCAAGAACAACATTGTGATAACCTGTATGAACTTTATGTGGTAGCAACATTTTTCCTGTTCTTTTTGATTTAATATCTCCATTTGTATAAACTAAATATTGTGGGAAATCTAAAGGTTCTTTTGATATTATTTCCATGATATATATATCATTTTGTTTTTAAATATGTTATTTTTTATTTTGATTTAAAACTTGTTGAACAATATTAAATTTATCAGGATTGATTTGTTTTGTAATTTTATATATAATAGCACTATCATTGTTTAAAGATGCTAATGATTGTGAGGGGTCGTGTATTGATGTAGTTATTGATGTAATTGTTTTTGATTTGGTAAATACAAATTCCATATCAGGTGAAGTATTTACAAAAAAATCAGGATAATCTGATATTTTTGGAACTATAGCAATCACTGGGTATAGTTCACCTGAATCTGCTCCACCTAAATAATCTGAAGAATCTAATATATCTGACCGAATACAAAAATATGGATTTATTAATTTTCTTGGAAGATTTGGTGCTGTTAATTTAATTGATGTAGCACTTTCTGATATTGCTGGGAATTGTTCAAATAACATTTGGTCTCTAAAATAATCATTTACAACTCCCGCATTTTGTAAATTAAATGATGTTGTTATTGGTAATTGTAATGAATATGTCCCAGCACCCCATATATTTGTCACAAAATCCATAGTTGCTACTTGACCTACATTAGCATTTGTTAAAGCATATGGTAAACTATTTTTATTATCATTTCCAATTCTGCTAGTCAAATCATTTGATGAATCTCTTGAAGCATTAAACTGATTATATTCAAAACCTAATCTACTCCAAAATCCATCATTCCAGTTTGAACTTGAATATCCAAAATCTTTTATAATTATTCCTGATAACTGGTCATATATTGTCCATCCATCTAAATTTGGATTTAAAAAATCTACCTGATATGCTTGTGTGTTGATTGTGAGCGGGTCAATTCTATTAGCAGAATACGGCATCATGTTTGGTGTAAAATTTGTATCAAATAATCTTTTATTTATTTTATATACTTTTTCTCCTGCTGTTGAAAACTCTGGAATTATTTGTTCTGTGTGTTTACTCGCAGAATCAATACCACCAGCATTAAATCTATTTTGTATTCTTTCTGCTGTATGTAAATTAGATATCTCAAATCTATTTGAAGTATTGTTGTAATCAAGTAATGGTTCATTTGCTCCTAAATATATTTTTTGTATAAATTGTGAACTATCTATTTCTGTTGTATTAAATGGTGTTGGTAACATTTTATTTACTGAATCAGGTGTTTTTGTTGCCTGAACATATCCATCAGTTAATCCTATACATACATTTCCATATGAATTAAAATGAACATCCCATCCAAAATTTGTTAATAATATTGCTTTATTTGTTGTTGAACCATTCCTATTTAAATTAAATAAATTATTTGGTATTGTTGTAAATGATGCGTTTAATGAATTATCATCTAATATTCCTAAATGTGATGTAGTAACTGCTACATAGTCATTGGGAAACCCACTTACCGAAACTCTTTTAAAACATCCAAATGAATATTCTTCTTCCCAACTTTCTCCTTCAGTATATTTATTTTCATAAGTTGGATTAAAATCAAAAAAGATCGGAACACTATTTAAATAATTTACACCTGAAGCATTTGCTAACATATAATCATTTCCAAGTATATATCTATAACTTGCTGATAATGTTTGTTTTTCTAATTGACATAGAGCATCCATATGTAAAAATCTTGAATTATTTACATTTGTAAATCCATTCAATTGATTCCATTTATTTTCAAAAAGTTCAGGATGATTTTTTTGTTCCATAAATATTGCGTTTAATTTTTCTAATGTTGCTTTATCCCATTTTATATTAAATACTATTTCATGTGGTCTTTCTGTATTTGTTGTTCCTCTCCAAAATTGACTTGCGTTTAGTGTAAATACATTACCAAATATTCCACCCGCCATAGTTTTTACTGGTTGTGCTGGTATTTCAGCATTTAATAAATCTTTATAATAAGTAGCAAATTCTCTACCTCTTTCCCATAGTTCAGGTCTTTTTACACCAATATATTGATATTGTGATAAATATGTATTAGCATTATTTATTTGAAGTGTTGAACCATTTATAGCATCTTGAAAACTTGTGAACTTATCTTTATTTGATGTAAATGGTGAAGCAGAATAAAATGTATGATATGTTGGTGAATTTATTTCTACACTTACTCTTCTATCTGTTGATAATGAAGCATTAGCATCAGCAACAGCATTTGACCTCACAAAATTTACTTCAGGTTGAGATTGTTTTCTTAATTGATTTGTTATTGTATCTGCTATTTCATCAGGACTTTTAAATCCTTCAGATATTTCTATATCTATCTTTTCAATATATTCTAAATAGTTTAATAATGCTGGTGTATCAAATGAAGCATTTACCCATACAGGGTCTAATGTTTGTGATTGACTTCCATATCTTGTATCATCTGATACATATATTTTAAATCTTGAATTATTATTTCTTGGTCTATATCCTTTATTCTCTACTCTATCTAAAACACCAAAATAAAACATGTCATCATCAACTACATATGCTGAAACTTTACTACCATTATATGAAGCACTAAAACTTGTTGATATAGCATAATCACCAGAGATTTGTCCATATTCAGTTTCATCATATTCAGTCCAATCTGCTATTAAATTTGGAATAGTTTTATGACAAAATAATCTTGGTAAATTAAAATGATTTTCACCATTATTATTTTTATAATAATTAATTAAAATACTAAATTTATTAGAATATACTTCTTGTTCTCTTGTCACATTACTTGCTGTTATTCTTTCATATCCTAATATTTTTTCATTAGAACCATTTACTTTTACTTCAGATGTTAACTCTGTAAATGTTAAACTTCTATTTTCTAAAAACTCTGATGTTATTTGTAAAGAATTAGCATCACTACCAATTTCAGATATAAATGCGTTGTGAACTGATACTTTGTCACCTTGTTCTACTTTTATACCTGAACCTAATTTATTTGTAAAAAGAGCAGGTGATTTTTTATTACCACCTAAATATTGACTTGAACTTTTATTATTACAATCTAATAGTGTAATAGACTCCATTTAATATATAATATAAAATTAATAAAGATTAATTAAAAACAATTATCATAAAAATTAGGATCATTTCTACCCATCGCACGATTTATAGTTTGAGCAACTTTCACCCGATGATTTTCTTGTTCTTTCTTTTTTTTCTTCAGTGCTTTTCTTTCTTTACGAACTGCTTCGTATCCTTCTAATGCTTCACGGGTTGCTTTCGCAGATGATTGAATCGCTATACGTTTTATATCTTCTTCAGTAATATTATTTGTTATATTCTTAGTTTCATGAGTTATATTATTAATTACAGGTCTTTTTTTTTCTTCTTGTTCTTTTATTTCATTTTCTTTTATTTGTTTTTTAGTAGGCATCTTGCCTTCTTTTCGTAGTTCAGCATTCTTACGTCGTGTTTCAAGTGCTTTCTGACGTGCTACAGCAAGTTTCTCAATTGCTTCAGGTGTCATTTTACGTGTTCTTTTTACTTTTTTTATTGTAGGAGCATCAGGTATTGCTTCTGCTTTTTTAAATACTTCTTCTACTTGTATTTTTTCTTTTTCAGTAATTACAGGTATAGGTTCTTCATCTTCTTGTTTACTTGGTGTTTCTTGTTTTTGACTAACCTCGTGATCATCTATAACTTCTTCATCAGAAAATGTTGCTTCTATTTTTTCTTCTTGTTCAACATTTGGTAGTAAATCCATTTCTATTATATTTCTATAAAATGTTTAAATTTTTCTATTAAATTAAAAATAAATAAATAATTTCATTAAAGTGTCAAAATTAACCCCCCTACACAAAATAAATGGAAATAATCCTATGGGCAATTTTATTTTTCAAAACGAATCCAAAAAAAGTTAAGGGGGGGTCAGATTTGACCCTTATTATTTACAGATTTAAATATTTAATATTAAAAATAAAATCTATATTTAATATATAAATTATGTATCCAAATGTTTCAATTACTATGCCCATATATAATAGAAATAATTTTAAAAGAATGATATTAAGTAATTTATTAAAATTAGATTACGATAAAAATAAAATAGAATTTTGTTTGTATGATGATGGAACTGAACCATTTTTCAAAAATCAAGAAGAACAAGAACATTTTATAAATATTATTAAACCAATAACATTCAAATATAAATATGATAAAATTAGAAAAGGTATAGGAGAAAAAAGAAATGCTCTTGTAAAAATGGCGACTCATAAATATATAGCATCTATGGATTCAGATGATTTATATATGTCAAGTTATTTAAAACATTCATTTAATATTTTATTAGAAAATAAATTAGGTTTAGTTTGTTCACCTGAAATGTTATTTTTATATCCATTACAAGATTGGAGAATGACTGGTATTGATTGTCAAGTAAAAAGAATGGGTCATGAAGCAACTATGGTATTCACAAAAAAACACTGGAAAGCGATGGGAGGTTTCCAAAAAAAAGGAACTGGTGAAGGAGTTAAAATGATTGATAATATGGATGAAAAAACTATTGGTAAAACAAAAATACAACATTGTATGATTTGTATTTGTCATAAAGAAAATAGTGTTAACAAAGATTCTTTCTTTGATAAAGGAAATATAAAATATAATTTAAGTGAATATGATAAGCAATTGATTAGAGATTGTTTAGGCATCTCGGACATGGAAAATAATAGTAGTCTTACCTTGTAAATCTGTAGCAAGAGTCTCATCCGAATATACCATATCAACCTCAATAGTTGATAAAAATAAATCTTCAGTATTATTTAATTTTAAATATACTCTTTCATTTGGTTCAAAAAATAAAGCACCAGTTCTTGACCCAGTATTAGAAAATGCTGGAACGTGATAGAGTATTTTAGAGTTAGAACCTTTAGCAAGATTGACACTACTGAATGTCATGTTCTTAAGACGAACAAATAGACTATTAGTTCCTTTTAATTCAGGTGATTCATCACTTTCATACGTTTTTGTAAAAGGACTACTACCACCAGTAGTATTTGGTGTGTTAACAAGTGATCTATTTGGAAAACCCATTAAAAACTGACTATTACAACTTGCCGTATTAATATATCTTACATCAGGAGCAAAAAAGAATTGAACTTTATAATCACATTGATTATTACCATTTAAACCTTTTTGACTTGTTCTTGATATATTTTTAGTATAGTCTACATCAATTGCTTTTGCTTGATTTAATCCTTGAGCATTTAAATAAACATCATTAAAAATAAGATTTGCCCACCAATCAGTATAAGATGGTATGTCTTCACCTTCAGCATTTGTTGTAATACCATAGTAAGTGTGATTCACAATATCTACACCAAAGAAATCTTGTATAACACACGTTTTACCTGTTTCCATTTCAATTTTTGGATATAAATATCTACAAGTTTGTGAAACTGGTTTAACATTAGAAGCACTCGTAGTCCCAGTGCCGTCACAAAGAGTAGTAGATACACCTGAACCATTTATTAAAACAATTTTAACTCTTTCATTTTGAACATTAAATACAATATCTGTAATATCATCAGCAGAAGCATTTATTGTTGTTCCATAGTTTAATTCTAAGATTTCAAGTTCATCCTCACCTGAAGTTCCAGCATACATCACACTAATATCACCAGCACTTCCATTAACACCATCATCAATTTCAACTAAAAAATCATAAAATGGGAATCCCTCAATATCATACCAATCGGGTGTTTCATCTTTTAATGCTCTACATAAACCAAATCTCGCACCTGCTGTTTTATCAAAATTTTTTACATGAAAAGAACCATTTGCTAAACTCAGTGGATAATCAATACCAACACAACCAGTTCCTTCCATCTGTTGTCCAGCAGGTGAAGTTAAAACTCTTGTTGCTCTATTAAAAGTATAATCATTACCTTCATCTGTGCCGTTGTAATTAGCACCTTTCCAATTATCAGATATATGAGAAGCATTCTTAGAACTATCAGTATTTGTAACTTGTATTTTCCATCCCAACCAATCTAAACCACTACCATTCCTTAATGCTTCTACATTTGCCCCAGCATTTCTACCACTTGAAGCATTTCTCATTAAATTAGGATGCCAAAGAGCACGATTTAAAGATGCTTTCATTAATCTTGCTAAATTATTAACATTTCCCGAAAAATTTAATAGTTCAGAAGAGTCTGCCGTTACTTTATCAGTTCCAGTTCCTAAAAATAAACCTTGTTCACTTGTAGCAAAACTTGTGCTCCATGGAATAGATAGAACTTCTCTCTGTTTACCATCATCACCTAACTCCTCACCAAAATAAAATGAAAAAATACTATTACTTTCATTTACATCTATATTACCTGAACGATTTATTTTTACACTCTGAACAGCAATCTCAGAATTTTTTGGAATCTTAAATGTATCATTTAAATTATTTTGATAAGCATAAGATTTGTTAATGCCTTGCTGATTATAACCTGAATTTAAATTTGTATTGTTTGTGTTTGAAGTAATTAATAACGACATTTATATTAAATATATAATTTTTATTTTTCTATAAAATAAAAAAAATATTAATAGAAATGGGAAATAAAAAAGTTAAATTCATGAAACCAATTGAAAATAATGGAACAGCAAATTCTGAATCACAATTTAAAGTTCAATATGATACCAATCAAGAAAAAAAAGTTAAACCTAAACAAGTTTTTGAATACACAGGGGACAAAGATAATATTAAGAACCGACTTCGGAACAGCAAGAAGAAGAGTCGTCAGTGAACTCAAAATAATCTTCTTTCTCTCCTTCGGATTCTTCTTCTTCACTTTCTGATTCATCTACATCTAATCCTCTTTCTTTTCGTCTATCACCCCAAGCAATCTCTAATATTTTTTCACATTCTTCATATTGTATTTCACACAATATTTTATATATATCACGGATAGCATAGTTAATATCTCTGCTAGTCGTTTCTTGTTTTTTAGGCATTTTTATTTTATATAGTTTTATTTTTAAATACAAATTTCAAATTTATAATTATGTAATATTTTTAGAAATATAATTAAATAAAATTAATTCATAATCATCAGATTTAGTTATACAACCTTTACAAAGTTTTTTCTTTAATCTGAATTTTTTTTGTCTGAGTTTATCATTGTTTTCACCATTTGTATATGGACGAAATACTTTTGTATATACATTTTCAAACTCGGTTTCACTTATTTGTAAATCCATTTCTATATATATAATTGTTTTATTTTTAAATACTATCTTTTATTTCATCAGGAATATCTACTTCATTACCGATCATTTTATTATCTTCATATAAAACTTCTTCAAAATTTTTAAGAGCACGACCTTCTTGAACTTTTAAATAAAGAAAATTATATTTACCTTCAACTGCTTTATGATAAATCTGAAGAAATGTTTTTATATCTCCAAATGGTGGATGAAACTCTTCTGCGATTTGGATTAATTGTTTATTATTAGTTTGTTTAAAAATAATTACATCAGTAGCATTATTTCTAAGGATAGTATCAACAGATTTAAAATTCTGAGTAAATACTCCCATAAGACCAATATTGTGGTGACGATAACGCGTTGCTAAAAATGACACCTCATTATTACGCTTCATGTTAGTTCCCAAAATATCATCCAGTAAAAGTGCTATGAAAGGCATATCTTTTTTTTCTCCATATGATTTTTGTGTTTCAATGAGATTATTAATCATTCCATCAGTATAATAATCTTGAACATCAAATGCTTTTCTTAAAAATCTTGCTGTAGGGTCATTTAAAATAGTATTACTTATAATATTTACATTATCAAAATATTCTTGACCATAAAATCCTTCTTCACGTGGACGAAGTAACATGTTATTTATGAGAGTAGTCTTACCTGATTTTACAGCACCGATCCCCAAAAGCAATGAAGGAGGTTGAGGAATATTTGGATGAACAGGAAGTATCCGCTTATCTGGCGGTTCAGATTGAACTGGAAGGACTTTAGGAGTAGAAAGAAAAGTAGATTCATCCATTTATATATATAATATAATATTTTATTTTTTATTTATATTTTCATAATTAATACTTAAATTATCTTTTAAACAATCTTTAACTTCCCAATAACCTCCACCAAACCATCCTTGTTTTCTTTCAGGCATCCTACTATTTAAATCAACTATTTCTTGTTTTGCTTTTTGTAATTCAATATTCAATAATTTATTTCTTTTATTTATATCTATCACTACATTCTTCACATCTTTCAACTCTCTTTTTATTTCAAGCAATAAACTTTGATTGCTCTGACTTGCCTTGTTCATTATTATTTACAATTATTATTATTTACAAACAAATCAAAATTATAAAAGTTAGAAATATTATTTTTATATTTCATCAAACAATCATCTTTTATCATTCTATAATTTTTATCTATTTTATAACGAGGTTCACCACCCATATTAAAAAATCCTTGTCTTAATCTTAAAATCCAATTATGAGGTTCATAAATTTCAGTCATCCAATCATCACATCCCCAATTCTTTAGTTCAGGTGGAAAATAAAAACCAAAAATACTTAAGTGATGTTTAGTAACAATACTTTGTGTTAATAGTTTATCATTTGGATTAAATCTTAATCTACCTAAATCATTTAAACCAACTACACCAAATCCTTGATTATTTTTTAATTTTTTAATTGCCTCATTTACAAAATTAGAATCATTAAACAATATATCAGAACCACACTGAATAAAATAATCATGATCATCAGCACTTATTTTAAATAAATCATTCCATACAGCAACTACATTACCTTTATAAGAATCATTAAATGAAATCATTTTTACTTTTGTATTTCTCATAGTATTCATAAATCTTGTTATATTTTCTTGTTCTTGTTCATTTGAATATAATTTATCATCATCTTGATATCCTAAATATATTGTATATGAATGCTCAGAATTATAATATTTGAAAAATGATTTACAAAAATAAATATATAAATCAGATAAAACAAATCTATTTTTATATTCAGGTTTAGATTTTACAGGAATTAATACAGCAATATTTTCAACCATTTTTTATTATTTAAATATAAATCTTTAAATATAATATCAAAAATGAACGATTTTTATAAAAATGAATATTTATTAATTGATAAGATGGATGATTTCCATTATTTTAAAAATATAAAAAGTATAGCAGAATATTTAAACATGACACCACCACAAGTTTATGCGATAGTTACTTGGTCAAGATTAAATTTAAATAATAGACAATATAAAACAGGATTATATATTCAAAGATTATTTAATATAGATAATTTACAATTTCCTGAAGATACAACTTTTATATGGGACTGGAAAACAAGAAAAAACTATAATAGTTTAAAAGCACATCAAACTTGGTATCAAGAAAAACATTTTGGTAATAAATAAAATATTTTAATATATAAATGACAAAGATGGCGGATTTTACGATGGAAGAATTAATGTTATTTGTGATTGGTGTTCTTGGAGCATTAGGAGGATTTATGGTTATTTTACAAAAATCTAAATGTGAAAGTATTTGTTGGGGATGTTGTAAAAGAGATGTATCCGCAGTAATTGCTGAAGAAAAACTACAAATCACTGGTCATACTGGTGAAACTCCAAGAATACCCGCTAAACTTACTTTACAAGGTGAACCTGAACCTGAATCT
>Ga0181415_1000102_pt1 | contig 21835 bp, 33 predicted proteins | sample 38SPOviralmetaG_FD_130140 | JGI IMG/M metagenome (GOLD analysis project Ga0181415, IMG submission 130140) | Marine viral communities from the oligotrophic San Pedro Time Series (SPOT) site, San Pedro Channel, CA, USA - 38 SPOT_SRF_2012-12-11 | ecosystem: Environmental > Aquatic > Marine > Strait...
AGGAAGAGCCCCTTGAGCTTCCTTATTCAAGTGATGGATGATCCCCAAACCATCGAACCCTACGAACAAGTGCTATCAACAGTTATACGGATATACGGACTCAGTAAGAAGAAAGGGGAAATGCTAGATAGCGACTACAAACAATTTCATAGAGTTGATCCAAGATTTTATTGATCTACTCCCCTAGTACCCTACACCCCGATGTTTGCTATGAATACCCATCCTCTACCGTACTACCCTACCCCTATACCCCTCCGCTTCCAGAGCTTATATGTATGTACAGACTTTGCCCAAATTATACGTGTATACCGTGAAGTTTTAGTGCATGTTATGTGGTTGCTATATGTAGGTAGTATGTATGAGTGTATAATAGCAAAAATCACCGTATTATTCCGATCATTACGCAATACTTCCTATAATATATATGACACTACACAAGAAAACGACGACCATCCCGAAACTTTTTTTAAACTTTTGTTTTGCGCTTGTGCAAGAGTATGTACAAATCGCCCTTCTAGGTACTTTCCTTTAAGGTTGCTCCCATAGAGAGCTAGAATAATTCCGAGTCAATCGGAGCTTTACCCCTCATCCATGCATCTACGTGTGGTTGGGGGTTTTTTATTATCTTGTCAAGAGTTTTGATAGAGCCAAAAACGGCCTTGTAGCATGTTTCCTTTAGGGTTGCTCCTAGAGGTTGATAGAAACGTGTCAAGACTTTCGGTCTCCCTTGCAAGATCCGTGCCAAAAAAAATCCTTTCCTACTCGTCGGTAGATTTTGGTCTACTCGTGGGTAGATTTTTCCCTTTGCAATTTCCGTGCCAAAGTTATTTACCATAACTTTTAAAGTCTTGATTTGTCATATAGCAAGAAGTGTGCCAATTATTATTTACATAACTTTAGGCCCCTTTGTGTTTTGCTCCCTTGCACGTAGGTATGAACATACCCGTAAAATCCATTTAAAGCCGGCTTGCAGAGCTTTGAATATATCGCTCTAAAGATCAAGGTAGGGATATAGCTTGGAAAAGTAGAGGCTCTTTAAAAGCGAAATTTGGGAACGTTTCGAAAGCTCTATACACTTAGCAATTTCCGTGCCAATTTTATTTACCATAACTTATAATAGGGCCTTGGCGTTTGACAAGTCAAGATCAAAACCGCCTTGCAGGTAGCTCCAGAGCGTCAAGAAAAAAAAATTCTTTTTTTCGGTCAAAAGTTGTCCGCCAAGGTTGCATTATTTTGAGAGGAGGATATAATATATACATAGCGCAATCATAATTGCTTTGCTTCTTGAAATCGCCCCCTCTCTTCTTGCTCTTTGGAGCACTATATCGGCCTTATCGGTGTTTTCACCGCCTTTCATAAGAATATCGCCCTTGTAGAGCCTCCAGAGCCTATTATAAGAAGCTTGATAAGAGAAGGCACTCCCGAACCATCTAGCCGATGAGGCCGCGATGATGAGACTGAGGGATAAACCACCTTGTAGCTGTATTATGATGATAAGGGATTTTCTTGATCCCTTCTGATGATAATATACTTACAACCCCAACAATGGAACAAACCATGACAAAACGTCGCAAACGTCGCAATAAACGAAACAATGGCCCCGCTTACAAATGTATCGGTGTCGTCGTAAAGAATCCAAACGCTCACAATCCCCTATCCAACGGGACTTTGGGCGACATCTTTGGAGCCTTTGCAAAGACTCTTCCAAAACGCCCTGTATATCGATATGAGGATCTCATGGCAATGAAGAAGTCCGATCTCATCGCAATTGCCAACAAACAACAAGTCAAAATATGGCTTTGTTGGAATAAGACCAAGATCACAAACGCAATCATCAACACAATAGACCCCGAACAATAGGAGCTTTTCAACATGAAACGCAAACCATACAACCAACCAACAATCTATACAGTTGTTGTCACTCACAAAAGCGGTAGAGCCGTAATTGTTGAAACACACGCTTGTATCAAACATGCAGAGCACCGAGTCAATCGGCTTGTTGCTCAATATGCAACCAATGACAAAGTGCAGCCTTACAATGTTGCCTTTGTTCCTACAAAACTACAACCACCACAAGGAGAATAATTAATGAAAACATCTAAAAGAATCGACTACACCGATAAAAGCTACGAACTTGATCTCACCGATCTTGATCGGCTCCCAACAACAACGGGTATACCGCTAATTGATAGGCTCAACCAAGAACTTAACGATCAATCCGAAGTTCTCGAAGACATGTTCACCGAGATCGCTTGTGCGAACCTCGACGACATGAAAAAGTGTGCCTTCTACAAAGAGCTTGTGAAAGCAAAGAAGAAGAATAAAAAAGCTAAAAAGCCCGTACTCATCGAAGAAGATGAATTCGATACCAATAACCCCGACTACCTCGCAATACTTGAGGAAGTCAACCAGTCACCAAGAGACTAAGGAGAATAAATGAAAACATATCAAAACTACCCCTTTATCACGGAACTTGTTGAGCGAGCTTTGGCAAGTACCGATCTCACCGAGATAGAAGGTATCATGCAAAGCATTTCAAACGCAATGGGATGGTATCCAAACTATACCTATGAAACCGCATGCTACGATGCACACGACAAAGTAGAAGAACACTATCACAACACCGAACAACAGGAGACAAAATAATGACAAAGTTTCAAACCGCACAAGAGCGACCCGCCCGAACCATCCATGATTACGATCTATTCGCAATACATCAGTTACATGATGATCCAATTGCCGACGTGACCGAGCTTATCGCCTGTTCCTCTGGTTCTCCAGAGGATATATTGATTGCCCTCGAAGAACTTGCACAAGAATCATATCTTGATCCAGAAGATACTCGCTACTCTTTGGAGCAAATGGCACCGACTACCACGAACATCCAAGACAAAGATAAAAGCCCTATGGCACGAGCTTGTCATGAGTGGAGACACGTATAACATGTTCTTGAAAACAACCCCAACCACCACAAAGGAAATAACAATGAAACAACAATCACTTATCGAATGGATCGAAAACGAAGAGATAGCCGTTAAAGTAGAGCGCAAACTAACCCGAATTGATCGCTATCTTTTAGCGGCTTTGGGTTGCAAAAGAATTGCTCCCCAAAAACAATAAGAGCTATAACCTTGAAAGTACCATCATCCCGAGGGTTTAATCCCTCACCCTTCATATCACACCAACAACCTACCATATCACCAAGGAAAGCAATATGCAAATCAACACCTTATATATACCGCTCCAAGACGTTAAAGGCGGATTCTACTTCATCCAACAAATCAAAGCCAAACACGCCCACTATATCGAACGAAACGGGCACCCTCCAAAATACGGTCGCTTCGGATACTACAGCAAACGACTAAAGAATGATGAAGAACTACAAGCTTGCATCGATAAACTTTGCAGTACCATAGAGTATCGAATTGATCGGCTTCTTCGTAAAGACAAGAACCTCCGTATAGCCGTGAATGCAGAGTCAAAACCCTATTGGGATTCTGATGCGTATCGTTTCAGAATTGCACGGTGTCAACTTCTTTGCGCAGTGACCGCCCTTTGCAGAGCTATCGCCCGAAAAGACCGTGATAATCGAGAAGTTTCGCTATACCATATAAACACTTATTGGCTTGCTCTCAACCGTATTGTACACGGTGATGATGTTCAATACAAGAACGCTCAGAACATCGCAATGGTCGGCAATTTCATCCCTATGAAAGATCGATTCTATGGGAAAAGAAGACGACCCGTCACCTAGACCGTACCACGGTAGTACCACCCCACCCCTTCCACTCTACCGGTACCACCGTACTAGTGCAGCACCCCACGAAAACCTAGTTATAAGCTCCTCTTTGAAGGAGCTTTTTTTTTGGCTTCATTTTAATGAGCTTTTAAAAAACATCGATGACATCGAAACAGTAGGGGGGAACCCCCTCCCCCGGGCCTCTATGGCCGGTAGCACTCTTCAAATAAGTACTTAGAACCTAGGTTTTCGCGAGGCGCGGCCTGATACACCCTCGCTACACACAGAAAATTCCCAGATTTGGGATTTGCAAAAAAAATTAACATTTCTTTATATAACAAAAATCCTGTGTAAAGAAAACCCGAATTTCTTTGCATAACAAAAAAAATACCGAAAAAAAATTTTGAGATTCAAAAACTACTTATGATAAAAGGATTTCATCATGAAATTAACAACAAAACAAATAAAACAAATTATAAAAGAAGAACTGAATAAATTACTTAAAGAAAGTCGTGAAGGAGGCTTTGATCCTAATGAAGAAATTCCCGATGCTGCGCCGGAGGGTTTCGAAAAAACATACGATAGTGCATTCACTTCAACGGGTGAAAGTTCCCACGAGGAATGTAATAAACTATTAGAAGAGATTGTAGAATTGTGCACCGCTACCGACTTGTCTATAGACGATGATCAAAAAGAAGGATTGGAAGCCCATGGAGTGCCTTTTTACGGAGACAATATACGTGTTATCAATCGTAAACTTCCTTTGTGGAAATGGATAAGAGACGACCATTACCATATGTTCGATCACGAGCAAGAGTTGCAGAGTAGAATTTCATGGAAGCTAGGCAAGAAATTATTCCATGACGAGTCCGCAGCAAAAAAATGTTATTGGTATCCTATAGTTGATAGTCTTAAGGCAGAGATTTATGGAAATGTTGATTTGGAAGAATCTGGACCGTTTAAGTATAGTGAAGAAAAGACCCTAGGCCTGTACTTTAAAAAGTACAGACGAGAAGACGTAATTAGAGTGAACTTGTATTATGAAAAATTTTATAGATTCACAACATCGTTAGCAAAAGAGCTTAGAAAGTTTCAAAGCGAGGAATATGAGGAGTTTCGGGGAACAGGAGGAGATGTTGAATGAAGTTAACAACAAAACAAATAAAACAATTAATAAAAGAAGAGCTTAACAAACTGCTTAAGGAAAGCTATCTAGATGAGCCAAGAATCCCTGATGCTGCTCCGGAAGGGAGCAGGATAAAGACATACTCTCGAATTGAGACCCAAGATGAAAGAGTGGTTTGTCATAAATATTATAAAAACGAATATGATAAATACACCAAACAACTTAACAAAATTGAAAGATTTTCAGGTTTAAAAGCATTGGTGGGAATGTCGCGCCAACAAGAAATAAAAGAATTAAAATTCAAAATTGATGGTTTAATCTATTGGGCTGCTCGTTTATTCAGTTGTATGTGGGCAATAGACTTGTTGAAGAGATGGTCAGATCAAAAGTTTCAAAAGTTTATAAAATATATACAGAGTCATGAAAAGCCCTTCAAATATATTCAAGACGGTTATGGCAAGCAGGATTGGACTTTCACAGAAGATTTTTGGGTTTTACCACAAGCAGAGTGGGAACAATGGCGCGAAGAAGGAAAAGACAAGGGAAAAATGGGCGATGAAGAGACACCTATCCAAGAAGTGGTTGAAGGTCTTGCCGGGAAATTTCAAGAAAGAATGACAAAAGATCCCAATTGGCAAAATGAATTTAAACAATATTATCAATTATTGAAAGATAGATCTTTTGAGGAATTATTTTTTGCGCTTGAAGGCGATGAAATCGGGCATGAAATATTTTCATATATGCTTGTATCCATGGGAGAGGAACTCTTTTTGCGTTTGTGGAAAATGTCCGCTTCGGAAAGGCGCCAAGGTACAGATATTTTAAAGGACTTTCCAACTCTTTATAAGTTATATCAAGGCTTAAGAAATACGATTATTAGAAATAGAGGATAATTAATGAAATTAACAACAGAACAAATAAAATAAATTATTAAAGAAGAAATTAAAAAGGTTTTGCTTGGAGAAAATCTCTTTAGATCAAACCTTGAAATAATGGATCAACAGCAACGACGAGAACCCCAAGCATGGGAAGAAGAAACCAATCAATACGTCACAATGCTCGAACAAGGGCTCTTTGAGCAATTCTATATGTCCATATATGATGACCTTCCAATGCTTGCAAAAATATTGGATATGAGTCGAGATTTTGATGACGTAAAGTTCAATGATATGACGGCTGCTCAATTTCTTGGGTCAATAGCAAATATGGAAGACTCCGGTCAAGCCGGACAGTTAGTTAAAGACTACGTCAACAATCGACCGGGAACTCCAATGATGCACATGCTTAAACGAAGATTTGAAAGTATAGAACTGGCGGGTGACATAATGGGATTAAGAGATGTATTCATGATGATCTTGTCTCTTTTAAATCGTAATCAAGTGTTTTTAGGTTATCTTGGTATTATTTCGGCTAATCCCTTACAGTACGAGCCTTATCTAATTCTGAGTATGCACGAAGACAATCTTGAAAATAATATTAAAAGGATCCGCGATTTATGGCATGGACGTGCATATAAACCGGCAACAGAAAATTCTTCAATGATGCGTAGTCCAGTAAATAGCAGACTAGGGTTATTTAAGTCTAGCACGGTTGATACAAAAGGCAGATACGTAAAGCTACTCCTAGGAGTAGAATAAATTAACTTATTTGTAAAAGTGTGTAAAATTTAGGTCGCGTCTCGCTCCGCTTACTTTTGTTACAATCTAGTTACAAATAGGGGGGTTGCTTATGTTGTTGTTAATATTAAGTTTGCTGGGTTGTTCCGATCATATGATGTCAAAGGTGGTGCCAAGCGATCCGGAGATTATCGTGCATCCGGAACATATAAATTTTGGACATTTGATTGGGTCGGTTGAAACGGCCACGGAGAGTTTTACAATTGTAAATGCGGGAGATGGAGATCTTAAGGTTTCTGCTCCTGTTTTAGTTTCTGGGAATGATCGATATAGATTACAGAACTCAGAAAATGAATATATAATTCCCGGAGGAGAACTTATTGAATTTACAATTGAATATTCTCCAAAAACATATGAAGCAAATGGCGCCTACATTGATATCCATTCAAATGATGTGGATGAACCAATATCCCGTATAACAATTGAAGGTTATGGAGATGCTGCTGTTATGGAAGTATTTCCAAATCATTATGATTATGGAAACATTACAATCGGATGTGATAACGAAGAAAGAGTAACAATCAAAAATACCGGAAATATGGATCTCCAAATAAACGAAGTTGTTCAGATGGTCACACAGCCGGCAGATATAATAATGGAATTTGGATCTCTACCAGAATTACCATGGATCTTAGAACCAGAACAGGAAGTTGATTTTTTAATTTCATACATTCCTACTAATGTGGGAACCGACCAGAGCCAAGTGTCGATTAAGGGTACAGATCCACAAACACCAGAAATTATTACCACTCAAGTAGGAATCGGTGATGTTGAGAAGTGGTTTACTCACCAATGGCAACAAGAAGAAGTCGCCATTATTGACGTTATATGGGTTGTTGACAACTCTGGTTCGATGTCAACCTTCCAGCAAAACCTAGCATCAAATGTTGGGTTCTTTATAAATGTTTTTATAAATGGCAGTGCTGATTATCGTGTGGCTGTTATAACCACCGACAGTTATGAGTTCAATGATTTTATTTCTGCTGGTGATCCGAATGCTGAGATAGCTATGTCTTCAATGATATTGGTCGGTCTCGGAGGTTCTGGGAATGAGGCAGGGATTGCAATGGCTGAGCGGTCTTTAAAAATAGGAGATGCAAAGCCCGGTGGTAATTTCTTTAGAGAAGAGGCGACTTTAATTATAATATTCGTGTCAGATGAGAGAGATCATAGTGGATCTTGGTCAAATTATATTAGTTTTTTTGATACAGTAAAACCTCAAGGAAAATTTGTTCCATATGGGGTCTTTGGAGATGTTCCAAATGGCTGCTCTTATTCAAATGGCAATATTTTTCGTTCGGCTGATGCTGGGCTTGGGTATTGGAACCTAATAGATCACTACGGAGGGACTTGGTTTTCTATATGTAGCAATGATTGGGGAGTTCAATTACAACAATTAGCCCATGAAGTAACTAGCCGGGATGTCTTTATCTTGGAAAACTTAGATCCTATAGTTGATACGATAGAGGTTAAAGTTAATGGGCAAATAACACACGATTGGTCCTATGAGTCTTCACTTAATGCTGTTGTTTTCAATAACGGTCACATCCCAGAAGCCGGCCAGACGATAACTGTTGATTATGCTATATGGGGGTGTGGAGAATGAACCGTATAAAAATATATTTGTGGTTCATTTTTTCGTATTTAATAGGTATAACCCTTGGAACATTAGCTGTGGGTAAGTACGAAAGTGTTTCGTTTAAGCCATGGGAATGGCGAGATCCTCCTATAGTGGTAAATTGTTATGGAAATGATTTGAGCTTGTTGCATATTGTTGAAGCTGTCCATTATTGGACGATGAAGGGACATGAGTTTTCATATATTGAGCAAAATCCAACAGAACAACTCTGCAAGGCAGATCACATTCGAGGGTTTATTTTAATTAAAAAGAAAAGCTTACCACATGGTACTCTTGGTGAAACAAAAAGACATGTTTATATGTTCAATATATCAAGCGCAGTTATCTATTTTAACTCAGGAACTTACCGTATTAGTAACGTTTTTGAACATGAAATGGGTCACGCCCTAGGATATAACCACGTTGAACTTGAAGGTCATATAATGCACCCTATTTGGGAAAAAATGACCAATAAATTTTGGATTCCGGAGTAATTAAGATACTATGAAGATTAAAATAAAAAAAACACTAAAAGAAATGTCTGTGATGGGTGGTGGCGCTGTTGCAGGGCATGTCGACAACAGAAAAAAAGAAGAATTAGAAGAAATTAGTCAATCTTCCGGTCTTACAGGGCACAATATTTTCCCGAAGGCTTCTGCTGAAGAGGAACATGAGAGTCACGTTGAAAGATCTCAACACCAAGGTCTCAAAAATGTCACCGAAAGCAAGAAAATAAAAATAAAAATCAAGAAAAATCTCAAAGAGAGGTGTCAAAAAGGCTACAAAACACATGCAACCAGAAAAACCAAGAAAATGTTTGGAAAAACTTATAGAAACTGTGTTAAAGCAGAGGGACAATTAGATGAAAAAGAGCTTACCAAGGCAGAATACAAAAAAAAGAAAGAAATTGCCAAAGCTTTAGAGAAAGATAATCCAAATATGCCCGACGATAAGAAGTATGCAATTGCAACAGCAACAGCTAAAAGGGTTGCAGAGAAAAAAGATCCAAAAGCTGGCACTGGTAAGAAACCAAAAGGGTCTGGGCGTAGGCTGTATACTGATGAAGATCCTAGTGATACCGTTAGTGTTAAGTTTTCTACTGTTCAAGACATAAAAGATACTTTTTCTAAAGCAAGTTTTAAGTCCAAGAGTCACAAGAGACAGTCACAGATAATAAATCTCGTCCACCAACGGGTTCGAGCAGCATATCAGAATGCAAAAGACCCAAAAGTCAAGAAAAGATTAAAAAAAGCATACGATTATGCTAAACAACGTAAAGAAGCGTCTAAAAAGAAGACGCAAAGAATGAAAAAAACAAAGAAAAAGGCTTGACAAGAGCGAAAAAAAAGGTTATAATATAATATAACATATTTATTAAAGGATGTCAACAAAAAAATGAAAATAATTACTTTCGATTTCGATAATACAATAGCCATGTCCTACATGGATACACGCGGAGATACTCCAATTCCCGTTTTTCAAGAGTATAATTACAAAATTATCGATAGAATCAAACAAAATATCAAAGAAGGTAACAATGTTTACCTTGTTACGTCTCGAAAAGAGAGTATGGAGCGGTATTTTCCGGAACAATCGATCCCATATCACCTAAAACAGCTTGGATTAGACGATTATTTCTTACCAAATCGTCTTTTTTACACAAATGGTCACTCAAAATACCCTGTTTTGCTTAAATTAAAGACAGAATTGCACTATGATGATGATATTGAGGAACATAGAGACGCTTGGGATGCCGATTATGTGGTTAAACAACCCCTTGATGACTTCGAAGATGGGAGCAAAGTAGGAAAAACTGTCATTTTTGATGCAGAAGATAACATTTTGATACTCCAAAGGTCTGATGAGGGTCATTATTGGGACCTTCCGGGTGGTCATATCAAGGATATTGAGGTTTCTAGGATACCAGATGGTCTAAAAGATGGCACAGAAAGAGAAATTTACGAAGAGACTGGGCTTTTGATGTCTTTTCTGAAGGATTTTTTCGTATATGACTTCAAACATAAGGGCAAAATGCACAATATCAACATGTTTTTAAGCAAAATCGACAACGTTCAACCCCAAATCAGACTAGATATACAGGATCACATAGAGAATATTGACTACAAATGGGTAAAATTAGAGGATTTGGAGCCATTATTGAGCAAATGTACCATGAATTTACGTAAAGCACACGCAGAATTGAGCACAATGGACGTTATTTTTGAACAAGATGAGCCGTTTCAACGTGCAATGAAGAAAAAACACCGAAATATGAAGAGAAGATTGGTCGGATACGGCAAAAACAAGCATTTTGGAGGCGGAAAAGGTCATTCTAGGCCAAAAATGGACCGTTCAAAGTCCGCACCAGCCGGTTTTGGCGTTCTAGAAGAAGAAAATGACGAAAAAAGTAAAAAAAAAGTAAAAATTAAGGTAAAATTCGTCAAAAACATTGAAGAAAAGCGGAAAAAACGCAAAAAAAGAGCCAAAAAACGCCGAAAAACACGCAAAAAACAGGCTAAATTTGCCTATTATGGGGGCTATTTTCCCTATTATGACATGCATGATAGCGGCGGATCTGGTGATTCCGGAGGTGATGGAGGTGGTGGTGGAGAATAAACATGGAGTTAATGTGATGAGTATAGAAGAAGAAGACACTTTAAGCCTTAGTGCAAGGGCTTTAGTCGAGAAATTAGAGAAGTTTATGGTCTCAAAAGGAGGAAATCTACTCCCAAGTGTGAAGTTAAAAGGTGACGGAGGAGGATACTACTATTCAGCCTCCGATAAAAGCTTTGTTTACGTAGATAAGAATTCAGAATTGTACCTTTTGCCATGGAAAAGAGATGAAAAAGGTCGTTTATATCTTTATTCTCCTTATACCTTTAAACAAGGAATGATTATTTTAGCAGAAGAGGATGATATAATACTATTGGGGTTCAACTAATGGATACATTGATCTATTTATGTATATACATAATAATAGTATTGCTACTGTTTGCTGTTTTTGGCTATGAGTTAATGACAGTGCTATTATTATCTTTAATTTTTCTTAATACAATGAGGATTGGCCAATGAAAATAACCGAAACAAGATTAAAACAAATAATAAAAGAAGAAATGGAGTTGCATGACCAATACATGGATCATGAAGACCACGAAGGATCAATGGCAAAAAGACAACTTCATCAACTTGCAAAATACTCAAATGATCTTTCAATGATGCTTGATGATAATACGCAACTTGAAGGGTGGGTTCAATCGAAAATCACTCTCGCTCAAGATTATATTGCCAAAGTAAAGCATTACTTGGAATATGAATTGGGAATGGGACAAGAAGGCGGATGCGGCGGAGAGCCTGTTGGCATGCATGCTGTTGAGCCGGATGCAGAAATGCTCATGATTGATGATGACGAAATGCACTCTTTGATGGAAGAATGACCAGACAAAAGGAAGGCTAGGTTAGCTCATGAAAAAAAATTTCAATAAAATATGGAAATCCTTCTTAACAGAGGGTATAGTAAAGTACGACAAAAAAGTCGTGGATTATCTTACTTATTTGTATGATAAGTTTGAAGATATGGATCTTGCTGATTTGCAAAAAGCGTTAGCTAGCGGACCCTATTCAAACGTATATTACTCAGAGGAAATAGTAATACCATATAGAGAACTTCTTGGAGAGGATCAATATCGACAAGAAATTGAGCATGGATTCATACTTCTTCATTATTTACATGTTAGCAAAATGGATAGAAGTGATGTCAACAAGCTTCTAGAAAAAAATTGGGATGATGAAGATGACATATTCTCAGACGAATTTTCAAGATCTTTTTTTAAAAACGAAGTTTATAGGTTTACCTTTGAAATCGAAAAACCAGAAGCGGATGACGAGGGGGTTGCATATTTGACTTTCGATGATGGTGATTTTTTAATTGTAGTTTTACAAGGTAATGGAGAAGCTTTATCTTCACAATCAATATTAAAACATGAAATTAGACATCTTTTTCAATATTTATATACTTTGGCAATTAAATACAATCAAAAAATTCTCGACACCAATGCAGATTTTGAACAAATTGAAAAATTTACTGATGATGAAATGTCCGCCATGGATAAAATATATGGAGTGGGCAGAAGAACTAAAAAAACCGATTATAAAGAAGATTTTTTAGCTTATCTGGACAGACCAACAGAGTTTGAACCGCATATAGGAGATATAGCTGATTTATACGTAGATTATTTACTTAGAGAATATATTGACCAAGATCAGCTAGCTGTGGCTCGTTTGAAACGAGGTTTTGAAAACATATTCCAGTTAAGATATTTTTTAAGAGCAAGGGTTCAAGATAAAAATCTATATTCAAAAATCATAAACAGTTATTTAAAAGACCCCAGTATAGAAGAATTGTCATCTTATTGGACCTCAAAGCTAGTCAACGATGAAGGATTTAGGACACAGTTTGTGTTTAACGCTGCGGATATTAAGCAGCACCCTTGGTTGGATTCTTCGATGATGGGTGAGATACCGGATTATTTTAAGGTATTCTCGAAAAGATTAAAGGAATTTTCCGATAAATTAAGATCGGAAATTGAAATTCTTTTATTGGAGAGATCCGAGCGTATAGATGAATTTTTAGAGAGAATACAAAAATGAAGACAATTGATCACATAGCTTTATTAGTCGACGATCTTGAAGAATCACAGAAATGGTATGAAGACAACCTTGATGCAGTATGTGTTTTTGATGATAAATTCTACAAAAGAATGAAAGTTTCCAACACTACAATTGCTTTGATATGTAAGAACCGCTATGAGTATAATCATGTTGCAATTCTTGTCGATAATGTGAAAGATCTACCCAAAGAAGGCAAGAGAGTTGAGCATCGAGACGGCACTATTGGAGTATATACATTTGACAACTCTGGCCACTGTGTGGAATTTATTTATTACTCTCCAGAAATAAGAAAAAAGATGATACTATGAAAATATCAAGTTTACCTTTTGGCGGAACATACGAGAAAAAATTTAAAATTGGTGATTTGGTTTATTGGATAACTTGGGAAGAACATGAGAACTATAATATTGAAACTATAACTCATCGAGGTGTTCTAATAGACATATTACATCAAAAATTTGGAGAGAGAGAAGTTTCAATGGCCAAAGTTTTACCTTATGGGTCTCAAGAAACAATCCTAATTAACATAACTCTTATACGTAAAGCAAACTAATTAAGATACCATGAAACTTATAAAAATAAAAAACAATTCTAAAATGGATCTATCAAATATTGATGAATTGATCCAAAGTCTTGGAAAATATGCTCAAAAAGAGTTCGGCTTTAAAAGACCTCCTGTTTTGAATCTTGTCTCGGATAAACAAAATCAAATGAAACTCTTGGGCAAGACTGCCTATTATGATCCGCACAATATGTCAATTTCAATATATGTCGATGGAAGACATCCCAAAGATATTCTTCGGTCATTTGCTCATGAGCTTGTGCATCACACTCAAAACGAAAATGGTGAATTAGAGAAAGGCGGATACTCAGGACCGGGATATGCGCAAAAAAATAAAAATCTCCGGAATATGGAGAGAGATGCATACGAAAGAGGAAACATGTGTTTTCGTGATTGGGAAGATCAATTAAAACAAGAAAAACCGACTATTTATAACGAAAGGAGAAATTATAAAATGTCTACTAAAAAATGGAAAAACAAAGAATTAAGTGAAATTCTTTCCGAAAAATTTGGATTCAAAATGAATCTTGGTGCTCTTAATGAGTCTAAAGAAATAACTCATATGTGTGCTTTGCACGTTACGCATAAAAAGTCTGGTAGAGAGGGTCATCCTATTGCTCACACACTGACAGAGAGTGGTGATATTTCTCATTATACTGTTGAATTTGATGATGTGATTGTTGAAAACATAGCAGTGAGTGATTTAAAAATTCTCGTACAAGAGGAACATCATCACAAAAGAGACGATGTTAAAGATCACGATGAAAAAAAACCAGTTGTTAAAGAAGAAGAACTAGAGATGACCACAGTTGATGGAAAAAAAGTACCAAAGTTTGCCGCTGATGGTAAGGGTGCGAACGATCTTAAAAAAGATTCTTCCAAAGATAAGAAAGAAAAAGAACCCGAAGAAGACAAAGAGGGTGGAGAAGACAAAAAAGAAGGATCTAAGGATCTATCAAAGGTACCTCCTCAACTTAGAAAGCACGTTGCAAAGAAAATGAAGGAATCTCGTTTCTATAAATTAGTAAAAGAAGAAGTACTTAAGCAGTTGAGAAAAAAATAAATGGATAAAGTTGAAAAATTATTGAGAGAACATATAAGAAAAAAAATTTCTAATGCTCGTCTCCAGCAAGAAAAGCAAGAACAAATATTAAGAGAGGCTATACGGAAAATCTTAAGAGAAGGTGACATATCTGATATTCATCCGCATAGATCCACTGCTATTAACATTCTTGAGGATGTTCTTAAGAAAGCTGTTCCTACATTACGCACAGACTACAAAAGACTCACTACTGATAAAAGCCAGAGACAATCTTTTAGAGCACATGTCTTAAAAGCAATTAAAGATGCACTAGCTCCTTCGTTAGTTAATTGGCAATACCTATCAGGACAAGAAGGTGGTGGACTATTGTCAGAACCTCCTGCTGATAATATCAAGCAATCAGCAGAAGAAGAGGAATTAGATCCTGAATTAGAGGAACTTGAAGAAGCAGATATTAATGTTGATATCGGTGATGAAGATGACGAACCAGATGAAAATAAAAGATTGCCTGTTGAAGATGATGATGAACCATCCCCAGAGGAAGAGTTTGGATCTGGTCTCGAAGAGATGGATGAAACTGGTAGAAACATGGCATTTACCTCCTTTAGAAAAATTTCTCAATACATTTTGGATGCATATGATACTTTAGCCAATTCAAAAGATAAAGAAGTTTTTGTTGATTACCTTTTGACTAATATTAAACTTTACTTCGATAAGTTCGAAGATGAACTCCAAAAATCAGTAGAAGAACCAGATTCTCCAGAGTACAACAAATAAAAAAACAACGTAATATAATATAACATATATTCCGGGGCTTGTCAAGTAAATGTGGAAAAAAAAATTAAGAGAATATAAAGGAAAATATTATAATTATTCTTTAAGAAATAAACTATTAAGAGAAAGAAAGATTAATTCTGACTTTGAAGTAATACTAAATACTTTAACATTAGAAGAATTAATAGCTCTTAAGTTAGAATTATCTAATCTATATATTAATAATAAATTATATAATTTTCCTTTATATAAATCTATTAAATATATTATAAAAGAATCTTTATTAATATTTGCTTTATCTTCTACTAGAACAATCAAGGATGCTGCCTCTGTTCTCGGAGTAAGAGAAAGAGATTTACACTCAGAGATTAAAAAATTTAATATAAAACCGTCAGACTGCAACTATGAACTGACTGAGGATACTAATTAATCTGAGGTGTTGAATATGTCTGAACATAAAAAACAAGATTATTTTGAGGAAGGAAGTTTTACTCATGATGGAGTAGAGTATGATATTAAAAAAGCATTTAATATCGCCAAAGACAAGAATAAACGCAGTTTTAAAGTAAAAGATCTAGAATGGGTGTTGAATCATGATACCCCCGATAAAACCAGAAAAGATAATGCCGATCTATCAGCACCTATAATGGTTGCCAAAGACAAGAAAGGTAGGTTGACTACTGTAGATGGATTGCATCGCCTTGCTAAAGCGGTTGAATTAAAAAAAAGCTACATCAAGGGTGTATTCCTCACAGACAAAGATCTGGAGGAGTGCAAAATAAAACTTGATGAAAAGAAAAAGAAACGTAAAAAAGCTGGATCGGAGTCTTCCAAAGAATCTTCCCTGCGTGATTGGTTCAAGAGAAAAGGAGCCAAAGGAAAGAAGGGTGGCTGGGTTGATTGTAATGCACCAGACGGTAAAGGTGGTTACAAGTCATGCGGTCGTTCTTCTGATGAGAAGAGAAAAAAATATCCTGCCTGTAGACCTACTCCATCTGCATGCAAAGAAAGAGGCAAGGGTAAATCTTGGGGTAAAAAAGGATCAAAGAAGAGGAATGAAGAGATGGAGCTAACATCAGAACAATTAAAAAAGATGATTCATGAGGAACTTGAAGCAATCCTCTCAGAAAAGAAAAAAAAGAAAAAGAAGAAATCCAAAAAGGATGCTTGCTATCATAAAGTAAGATCTCGTTACGATGTATGGCCATCAGCCTATGCTTCTGGTGCACTTGTAAAGTGTCGTAAGGTTGGCGCAAAAAATTGGGGAAACAAGTCTAAAAAGAATGAAGAAATTATAAATGAAGAGGATCTATCTGATAAAGACAGAAAAGAACTTGAAAGAATTCGGGATAAGCTTTATGGTGCCTCTAAAGCCCATAAAGGCCAAGCAGATGACATAGAGAAAATTCTAAAAGAAGAGGAGCTTGAGGAAGCGGAATATCGCGGACGTAAAGTTAAACTCAATAAACCAATGAGAGGCGATGTTAAGAAATTCAAGGTCTATGTTAAAGATCCAAAAACCGGCAATGTTAAAAAAGTCAACTTTGGTGATAAAAACATGAGAATTAAAAAATCAAATCCCAAGAGAAGAAAGTCTTTTAGAGCAAGGCACAACTGCGATAATCCCGGTCCCAAGACAAAAGCAAGATATTGGTCCTGTAGGAAATGGTAACGGAGGAATTATGAATGGAGACACTAATTGAAGGTTTGGCGCAATATGGTCCGCTTGGAATGTGGACAGCTTCTTTGCTTTGGATGAATTGGCAACAACGCAGAGATCAGAAAGAAGAAGAAAAAGCCGCACAAGAAAGATTACAATATCATCAAGAAAACATAGTCACTGCAATGCAGAATCAAAAGCACATGCTTGAGAAAGCAATTGAAAAAATCGATGAAGGGCTTGATGTTATGAAAGAGAGATATGCTGAAGATAGAATTTTAAGAATGACAGAAAAGGAGAGATAAATGAATTTAACGACAGAAAATATAAAAGAAATAATACAAGAGGAGTTAGAAAAATTGCTCACTGAGTCTAGACTACAAAAAATTCTAGGATTGAGTCATGTATTCACCGCTGAGGATTTAATAACCTCTATGGAGCAGTGGGTTCAAAATAACGTTGACAAGACTTCTATGGGCAATTACTATTATGATGAAGAAGAGAGCACTAGAAAGATTTTTAGTGACGGTGATGGAATCGGAAGATTGTTTTATAACGCTCTAAATAACCAAGCCATAGGCAAAAAGGCTTATGACACGGAAACATTTGGTACCGAAGAAGACGGCAGAACAGATCTTCACCAAAGATATGTTAAAATGAAAAAGTTTATCGATCCTGCATACAGGTTCGGATCTGGTCTATCCGATATGATGAAAAAAGCTGATCCGACAGGAAAGAAGCAAAAGTCCGGCATGTCTGCAAGAAATATATCTCCAACTTATTCTCAAACAGTTGGAGACACTCGACAATCCACCGCAGACATCCTAAAGAGACAGAGTAAGTAATGATTACAGCAATTGGTGATGTTATGCGGAGAGCATATGAAAGAGGGTGGATCACCACTAGGGATGGAAATATATCATTGCGTCGGAAAAATAGCAACATTATGTACATTACTCCATCTGGTTGGAGAAAGACTATCATACACCCCGAACACATAATCAAAGTTAAAATTACAAAGAATAGTTATAAAATTCCAAGAGGAACGACACCTAGCGGAGAACTAGATATGCATTATCTCCTCCAGAACAACCCCAAGAAAACTAGGGCCATAGTTCACCTTCATCCAACGAATATTATAGCAGCAATGTATGCTGGATGGGATCTTCAATCTGTAGCAGCAGAATTTCCGGAGGTAAGTAGATACACAAGAGTAGGGCCCTCAGTACCTGTCCTTCCGGTAACATCAAAAATACTTGCCCAAGAAACTTTCGAGGCATTTGCTGATTTTGAAGGATCGGACACAAATAAACTTAAATTTGATATCGTTGGTCAAAAAAATCATGGAGTCTGTTCCGTTGGTAATAATCCATGGGATGCATATGAGCATATAGAGCGCTTGGAGCACATTTGTGAAATTGTTCTAAAAAGTGGAAAAAAAGTTTCAAATAATCCTTGACATTGTCAACATAATATGTTATACTATTAATACAACGTAAAAAAACAACTTGGAGTATAATGAAAAAATTAGTTTTATTTGATATGGATGGTACTCTGACATTACCTAGACAATCTTTGAGTCAAGAACTCATTGGTCCACTTAAGGTTCTCACTCATTTTTGTGAGATCGGAATAGTAACCGGGAGTGACCTTGAATATACCAACCAACAACTGCATTACCTTCTGATAAATTCAAGGATCAGATATAAGATGCATTTACTTCCGTGCAATGGAACTAAACATTATACTCCTCCCTCACACAATCACGAAAAACACAATTGTGTTTTCGAAAAAAACTTTAAAGAAGAAGTGGGTACTATCAAATTCAACAAAATAATGAAAGTTCTGGTCGACTACCAGAATCATATTTGTTCTCATTTTGAAGTACCATTAACCGGTCATTTTATTTCCTATAGGGGCTCAATGATCAATTGGTGCCCCATAGGTAGAAATGCAACCCTAGATGAGAGATCCGCTTTTGTAAGTTTCGATCAAGGCTTTTCTCATGGTAATTTTAGAAACATCGTCGCGGAACAACTTAGGGAAGAATTTAAAAACTTAAATATCAACTTATCTATAAAAATAGGTGGAGAAACTTCTTTTGATATATATCCTATAGGGTGGGATAAAACTTTTACTTTTCGACATTTTCCTGATAGAGAAATATATTTTATAGGGGACAAATGTCATGAAGGAGGTAATGATGAAGAAATCTATAAAGCTTTATTACCAAATAATTCTTTTTCTGTCGAGTCTCCCACGGAAACTAAAGATATTATTGAGAAGGTACTTATCCCACTCTTCAAGGGAGAAAAAATTGAACGTTAAAGAAGAAATACAAAGAGCCATAAAATATGGTATATACTTGGGTAAGTTTAACAATAAAGAAGAAAAAGAGTTTATTGCAAATTTATTTTCTCACCTAATAGAAAAAAACAATTTCTGCACCATGCAGGACGATGATACAACAATTGTAATTACTTCATATGATGGCGATCTAGCAGAGGTATTTGTTCACTCTGGTACTCTAAAAATTATACCTCAAGCCTCGGAGGGTTATTTTCAAGTTTTTATGGACGTTCTGGAATATTTAGCCAAAACATATGGACAAGAAGAAAAAGAGGAGAAGAAAGTTGAACATGATGAAAGCACCGAAGACGATGGAGAAATGTGGTTATGAAAATATTTTACCTAAATAGGACAGAAGACGAATCTGGAATATCTGGTACGGGCCGAGTTGCTCAAGGTTTTATTTTTGACAATGGTAAAGTTTGTGTTACATGGTTATCCGAACATCCAAGCGTCACAGTCTATGATAATATTGGAGAAGTTAGAGCGATCCATGGACACGCTGGTAAAACCGAAATTATAATGGAACCAGACTATAAAAGAGCTTTTAACGAATTAAGATCCTTTATCGATGGCTTTTCTCTATCAGAAACTCTTTCCGAAAAACTCCCAATGGATTCTGCTACGGCAAAACTGGTTATTAAAAACTAACTATTATGTGGGCGAAGATCGGATACATACTTTAAAGCTTGATGCATCATGGAGACCAATAGAGATTATTGACTCCTTTAAAGCATTTAACATGTGTTATTCTGGTAGAGCCGAAGTTGTCCGTGAATATGAAGACGAAGATCTCTACCCCTTCCCAGCCGTTATAGTTCTTAAAAAGTATATTTCAACTAGAAGAATTAGTTTACATTGCAATAGAAAAAATGTGGCTTGGCGAGACAATAATGTTTGTCAATATTGCGGCAAAAAATTTAAATTCAAAAATATAACCATGGATCACATCATACCTAAATCTAGAGGTGGAGAGAAGTGTTGGACAAACATCGTTGCTGCGTGTAAAAAATGCAATAATGTTAAGAACGACAGAACTCCATGTGAAGCAAATATGCCACTTATAAAACAACCCTATGTCCCGGAGGGAAATATATTCTCGCACTTTAGAGGCATTGCTATTCCGACAGAATGGGAAGATTTTTTATAAAAAAAACTTGACAATACGAGTGTAACATGTTATACTGTTTATATTAGCATGGAGAATAAATGAAAAAAATAATTGCCGTATCTGGTGGGTTTGATCCGATTCACATAGGGCACGTTCGAATGATTAGAGAAGCTGCAAAACTTGGTCATGTTGTTGTTATATTAAACAGTGATGAATGGCTTAAAAAGAAAAAAAGTTACAAATTTATGAGTTTCAAAGAAAGATCATATATTGCTGGATCAATTAAAGGTGTTATGATGGTAACTGGAGTAGATGATTCTGATGGTTCTGTTTGTGAAGCACTCCGAAGGATAAAGCCCGATGCTTTTGCAAATGGTGGAGATCGTTACGAAACAAACACACCCGAGATGGATGTTTGCAATGAGCTAGGAATTGAAATGCTATGGAACATTGGAGGAGAAAAAGAACAATCCTCCTCCGCACTAGTAGATGACATTAGATTTAAAACAGGAGTATAAAAATGTCCATATTCAATGAAGAAACAATAAAAACAATAATAGATAAAGCAACAAAAGATAGAACCGGCAAAATAGCCGAGACAATGAGAGAACTTTTAAAACTTTGCGAACAAGCAGGTAAAGTTGGTTTTACTCTAGAAGAATTATCAATAATTGGAACAACCGGTTGGTATATCTCACAGGATCCAACATTGGGCAAGTTTTTCAAAGATTTGATGGAGGTTCCCCCTCCACCACCGGATGACGAATTTTATAACTAATTACTAGGAGGGTTTTTCCCTCCTTTTTCTATTTATGGTAGAGGTGTTGAATATGAAAAATGATATGAAACTCATAATGGAAAGTTGGCGCAAGAATCTTTTAAACGAAGAAGAAACAACCGCAAAAGATTTTGTAGAGAAAATTAAAGTAGGTCTCCTGATCCTTTCGGCTAAAGCCGCCGGAGCTAAAGCTCTCCAACAACTTAAGCAAGAATTGGCACCCGAAGTTCTCAGTGCTGGACTAGAAATGGTAAAAACAATACCAGCAGTTGGTAATGTTGTATCGGGATTAACTGCATTCTGGAAAAGTGGAAAAACTGCTGCCAAAGCTATACTAGCAGCTAAAGAAATGTCTCAAGCCGCATTTGACGTTATGAAAGTTGCAGCATCTGATTATGTTGAGATGGAAGACAGCAAGGTCTCAGATGGTAATCCTTTAGCGAAACTATTTAATGTTGATGATGCAATGGAAGTACCATTAAAACCAGAGATTCTAACTAATTTTGCGGGAACATTGCTAAATACCCTACAGCAAAACCCAGATATGGTTATTCAAGATACAAACACTTTTGCAGAGAAAATGCTAGCTCAATATATCGTTAGAAAAGGCTACTTATCTGATGCAAAACCACCTAGAGGATAAAAAATGAAAGTAACAGAAAAAAGATTAAAAGAGATAATCTTAGAAGAACTTCAGCAGGAACAAGAAAACAAAATTGAATCTGATGTTGA
>Ga0181415_1000106_pt1 | contig 21620 bp, 28 predicted proteins | sample 38SPOviralmetaG_FD_130140 | JGI IMG/M metagenome (GOLD analysis project Ga0181415, IMG submission 130140) | Marine viral communities from the oligotrophic San Pedro Time Series (SPOT) site, San Pedro Channel, CA, USA - 38 SPOT_SRF_2012-12-11 | ecosystem: Environmental > Aquatic > Marine > Strait...
TATTATACATAAATTTAAAATTATAGTAATAAATATATTATTATTATAAATTTTTATATCTGGTAATGGTCTTAATATTTTTTTTAATTTTCAACAAATTCAAATGAAATTTTATTTTTTTCTATTAAAATTCATTTTCAATAAAATAATCTATTCTATCTTCTCCATATTTATTTTTTATTATTTCACTACTTTCTGTATTCCATAAATTATTATATTCTAAAAATCTACAATCAATTCGAATATTATTATTATAACACATATATATAAAATCACCAATACTATATAATTCATCATCTAAATCATCTTCATCATCTATACATTCATCTATATATTGTTCTAAATGCAATATTACATGATTGTATTTTTGTTTAGTTTCTTTTAATTTTCTATTATAATCAATATTTAATATTTTAATTAAAATATCATTTGGTAGATTTGGTATTTCCATAGTATTTAATGTTTTGTTAATTTCCATTATATATATATACAATATTTTATTCTTTAAATAATTATTTAATTTACAAATTTCAAATTAATTTTTATTTATTAATTAAATTAAATTTTTAAATTTTGTGTAATATTGCAATACTTTAATACACCTCTTGCTTTTATTTGTTGATGGTAAAAATTAGAAATAATTGTAGGTTTAATATCTAAATAATATGCCATTTCTTTTATTGTCTTGCAAGGTATTGTTTTAAATACTTCATTTTTATCTTCACTTGTAAATATTACTAAATACCATAATAAACCTTTTTTATTACCCATGTTATATTATTATATTATATTTTAATTTTAATTTTATTTCTTATATTTCAGCCATATATCTTTATCAACTTTTCTTGCCGGCCCATTCATTATAACACTTGCCAATCGAGCATAAGCCCAACTGCTTGGCGTTTGATTTGGTCTGCTTCCACTTGAATAATAAGCACCACGGCCTTTATTTAAAATTTTTTCTATACCAGTATTTGAAATAATATTTTTTGAAATAAATGATTTATTTGTTATAGCTTGATCATATTTTTTTGTAAATTGTATTACATATTTACTTTTAGTATTAGATTTAGTATTTGTTTTTGGTCTATCTTTTTTTTCAACTATACTTTTTATTTGTTTTTGTAAATCTTTACCTTTTAAATTGCCTAAATATTTTTTTTGAATATTATATTTTTTACCATTATATTTTACTTCTACCATAATATATAATAATATATAATAAATTTAATTAAAAAAGAATTTGTTAAACTTTAATTTATACGGAAACACTTGCAGTGCCATCAAGATTAATGTAGAAAATTGCATCGCACAATACATAGAAATCTGCACGCATCTGGCCACCACTGGCACCTTTACTACAAATAAAATTAATTGGTAATGACCTACTCGATGTATCAATTCCTTGTTCGAGCATTACACGATTAAATGCCTCAAAATCATAACCTACAAAGAAAGCCGATAAAGTAGATGCACCATAACCATCACCAGTTCTGGCAACATTATCATTAATAGTGTGTTTAGCACTATATGCCTTCTGGTGTTGATAATCACCAATTTTACCAAAAGCCTTATCTAATTCTGCCTCCCTCTGTGCCTGCGTGTTATTATCTGGAAAGCTCACATCTGTCTGTGGATAGCGAACACTGCCAATTTCAAATCTAAAACTTGTTAAAGCACCTCGTTGAAAAACTGATGTATCATAATTGGCCTGCTGTCCTACTTGGTCTGAGCGAATAAAAGTGCCAAAAATAGATTTAACCGATTTAACACGAGCAGGTAAGGCAATTGTATATTCACTTGCCGCTGCCTCTAAAAGGCCAGAAAAGTGCCGATATGTTTGCCCTGCAAGTTGCAATACACCACCTGCATCGTCCATTACCATACGGAGCCTATCATAAAATGAGCGGTCTAAATCAATTAGATGTGCCACATATCTAACATTTTGAATAGTCCAAGCAGATGCCGCATTAGCAGGGTTAGCACCTGCCTGCTCATCTTGTGTAATACCAATTCTATCTGCATCACATAATGTTAGCTCAATAGTAAAGCCGGCATTCATCATAATAAGTGGAATGTATTTATCCATATTTAGAAAGCCAGAAATAAGTGGAATACACATTTTTCGTGTAGCACCATTTGCAATTCTACTAAATGCATGAATTCCTAAACCATTGGCAGTAGGTTGCACATTACCAGTTCCACCGGCCCCTGCCACAGTAGTGCCAGTGCCAGTTAAAATGCCCCGAGCACTCATATTATAAATTAGTTCATTAACATCTGGCACACTACGAGTAGTGCCCGCGGCACCGCCGGTTACGCTCATACCACCAGTGGTGCAAACTTGACTGGTGCCATTGGCAGCCGCATTTAAATTTGAGCTAGGGTGTTCTCGATAAAGTCCTAAATTTTGATAATTATTTTTTATATAATCCTTAGGGCACTGGCACAAACTTAACATAGAATATAAGCGCGAATATTCATTAATATCTTCAATAACAACACCACCGCTTTCAATTCTTAGGCGTTGTATCCATGATGGCCCAAAATTATTAGGTGCCAAAAAAGTATTAGCACCTCCATCATTTCTTAAATCACATTCTAAATAAGAATGCGTGGCATCAAGCATACTATCAGCATTTACATCTATACGCACAATTGTGGCCCCAGTGGTATTAGAAAATGCCTGCCCATTAACTGGCAAGAATTCTCGCCGATTACTACGACTTTCAATAGCCAGTGGTAAAACATTATCATAATTAACCGCAGGGGGTGCAACGCGCATATCCATTTCTCCTTCCATTTATATATAATTAACTATATATTTTATTTATAGTTAAATAATTTTAGTTTTAGTTTTAAAAAAGAATTTTAACAGCCGGTACCAGCCAAAAAATGCAATAACTTAATAAAATGATCAAGCATTATTAATTTCATCATATTCACTTAAAATAATAAATAATAAATTTTTATGATTATTATTATTATTATCAAAAAAATATTCTAATTCTTCAATAACTATATTATATTTATTCATATATTAAATAACTTATATTTTAATCTAAATCTAATAATTCGATCGAAAAATTTATTACACTTATTAAATTATTATTATCTGGCACCAAAGCACCAGTTGATGCATCACGGACTTTAACATTCATAACGGCACCAGTTGGATTGCTACATACTACACTTTCACCATGATAAACACCACCGGCATTTCTTGAATATTGTGTGCTATTTCCTAAATCTGCCATAGATGTTTCATTTACTATAAAAAAAGAAACGCCAGATGGTCTTGCAGTAGTGCCCGGCAAAGTTGCAATTACTGATTGAATACCAATGCCACTTATTTCAACATAAAAAGCACTAATATCTATATCTACATTTCCACTTAATCTATCTGCCAATGCTTCTGTTTTTTCTAATACATAAAAACTATTTAATTTAAATATAGCATATTGGCTTGATTGATTATTTGGAAAAGCCATAGGTGGAATACGAATATTAAAATCACCACTATCATTTTTACCTTCAATACCAGCAATATTATCTAAACTATAATTAAATGTATTTTTCTTTCTCATATACAATTGTTTTAAATCTTCTTTCATCGTTATATTTATATATTATATTATAATTAATAAAAATTATATTATTAAATTTTATTTTTTATTTAACGCCTTTTCATTTTAATATTTCTTGCATCACTAACTACACCCTTAGCGTCTTGTCCTATATTTTTTGCTCTTTCTAATTGACTTTTACCACTTTTAATTAAATCTTTAACATTACCTTTACCAGCCAATACATCTTCGCCTTGTTCTATTAAACCTTTTGCCGCACCAGCAGCCCCCGCCACATCTCTTACTAAACCTATACCACTACGCACAACGCCAGTAATAGGCGCGGCAACTTGCCCTAAAATTGGCACCCTTTCAACTATATTTGTTGCTTTTTCGGCACCATCGGCAATTCTATTACCAACTCTGGCAACATTTCCTAAAACTTTTTTGCCGACACGCGCGGCACTATGTAATCCACTTGTAATTCTGTTTCCTAATCTTGAAAAGAAGCCCATATTTATATTATAATATTATATTTAATTAATGATTTAATAATAAATATAAATTTTAGTAATTATTATTCTTTATCTTTTCTTGATAATAATGGTGGTTTATCTTTTGCAATTTCTAAATTATTATTATTAGCTTGATCATTATTATTATTATTTTCATTTCGATGATATGAATAACCTAAATTTTGTGTTAAATGGCCCATTGGTAATGTGTGTTTTTTCTCGCCATATATAAAATCTATTGCTATAGCTAATTGAAAATGTAAGCCATTTAAATCTAATAATCTATTTCTTTCATCTGTTAATCTAATTGTTAATGTATCTATATATCTTAAATCAACAATGCTACGATGTGTAGCATTATTAGGTGTAGCAAATATAATACCACCAGCATTTATATTTATTGGTATTCTTGCTAATATACTTGAAAATGTGCCACTTTGGCTATCTAATGTGCCATCACTTACTAAATTTGTTCGCACATATACACCATGAATTGAGCCATTAACATCAATAACATTAGTTGAATATAATATAGTAGGAATTGCAATTACACCAGCATTTGTTGCCGGCAATGTTATTACAAAATCACTTATTGTATCAAAACCTAATTCAATATGTGGTGTTAATACTATATTTTGATTAGTAAATACAAATGTTAAAGTAATAGATGGCATTGCACCTACTGGTGCCGTATTATTTTTAGATGTTATTGTATATTGATATTTTTGTTTATCTAAATCAAATGAAATATCTATACTAAATTCTATTTGGTTGGCAGGGTCTTGCACGGTGCCATTTATAAATGTTTCTAAAACCGCTGCCAGTGTATAAGCAGTATAATTACCACTATCTATAATTAAATTTTTTGTTATTTCAAAACCAGTAGTATTATTTTTTGCTTTTATTGTTAATTTATCATTAATATTGTGTCTAACATTATAAAATGAATATGGTATTGTAGCACTATTTAATGAAATTAATGCCCTTTGATTTAATGGCACTTCTATTTTTTCTTTTAATTGATATGAAAAATAAGATGTTAATTTATTATTAACTAATTGGCCAGTGTTGTTGTGGTCTTGGCTATCTATTGATGCCAAATAAATATTGGCATCTCTACTATCTATGTATAAAATTTTCGATGGCATTGAATTTGATGGTAGCACATAACTCATTATTACTTAATATACATATATATTATATTTTAAAAATTAATGTTTTTCTTTTCTTATCATCTTTTTCTTTTGTTCTATTTTTCAAAAATTCAAAATATTTTTTACTTAATTTATATCTATTATCATTTTTATTAATTACTTTTAACCTTTGCGTCATAACATTAACTACTTGCACTATTCTATTATGTTTATATTTATTCGATTTATATAATTTTTCTAATTTTTTAATAGTATCTTTAACATCTTTAATAGTTGTATATTTAATTCTTATTGTGTCTTTTGGGTTGGCATCACTATATAAATCATAATTTTTAAAATATAAATTTTCTTTTTTCTTTGTTTTTGTATTATTCATAATATAATAATATATATTATTTTATTTACCTACTTGTTTTTTTGCATTTTTATGTGCTTGTGTAAATGTTTTACCATCTAACATTTCTTTTTTCATCATATTCATGTGCTTTTTTGAATGATGTATTGAATGTTGTTTTAATTTATTTTCTTGTGCTTTTGTTAATTTTTTCGATTTGGAGCCGGTACCAGCTTGATCATTTTTATTTTCTTTTAATTTCTTTGTGGCAATGGCAGTTAATAATGTATTATTTAAATTATTATATTGTTTCTTTGTTATTAAACCTTTATCTAACGCTTCTTTACTCACTTTATCTGGCATATTATATATTATATACATTTATAATTTTTTTTCTAATGATGTTATTTTATTTTGAATTTTTTTAATTTGTTTTTTATTATCATTAAATTGTCTTACATTTTTTTCTATATCTTTTAATTGTCTTCTTACCATTGGATTGCCACTATTTTTAACTAAATCTATTACTTGCCTTAATCTTTCATCATCTTTGGCAAATCCGCCACTAACTGGCGTTAAATCTCTTGCACTAAAAGGTATAGTAGTGCCATTAAGTCCTAAATTTGCCAATACTATTAATAACCTTTTTTGCTCATCTGCTAATGTATTTCTTTGCCCTAATGCATTTTTTACTTCTTCTGGTAATTCATCATTATATCTTTGGCCAGTTCTTTGAAAATATCGTTGTCTTACTTTATCTTCTGTAATTGCCGGTGCCCCTTGTCCTCTTGCTCTTAAATCACTTTCTTCTTGTGCCTTTCTTAAAAATTCTTTTTGTTCTTGTTGTCTTTGTCTTGCCACTTGTTGAATTTTTACTGCCGCTGCCTCTTGTCGTCTTTCTTCTATAACTTTTTGTTTTCTTTCTTCTTCTCTTGCTCTTTCTTTTTCTATTCTATCTTGTTTTTCTGTTGCAATTTGTAGTTCTCTTGGTGTTGCTTCTCTATCACTTATTCTTCTTAATTTTTCTGCTTCTTCTCTTAATTTACCTCTAACATCTTGCACTTTTGGTGGTTCTTCAACAATTCTTTCTGGTTCTGCATCTGGAAATTCTCGTTCTGCATCTGGAAATTCTACAAATGGTTCAAAATCTTCTGGCACTTCTTGTGCTATATTTCTACCTCTATATATATTGGGTATTGCTCTTTCTTCTGCTATTCTTCTTGCTCTTTCTGCCAATCCACCTTGTTTAACGGCACTTGTCTGTGTTGATATTTCACTTCTTGATACTGGTAATTTAAATTTTATTTCTTCTTTTTTTATTATTTCTGGTTCTTTTGGTATATTTATATCTTGTGGTTCATCATCTGGTTTTTCTACTGCCTCTGTTGGTAATATATTTGGTTGTGGTAATGTTATTGGTTGTGGTATAATTTGCCTTGGTTGTGGTGGTTCTTCTGGTTCAAAATCTCTTACATCTTCAAATTCTTCATCATCAACTTCTTGAATTAATTGTTGTGTTGTATCTTCTATATCTCTTTGTGTTTCTTGTATTTCACCTATTAATTGTTGTTGTCTTGCTTCTGTGCCAAATATTGATTTACTTTTATTTCTTTCATCAAATTCACTTATTATTTCATCTGGTTTTTTTGTAGGTCTTATAAATCCTTCTGGCTCTCTTACATCATCTTCTTTTTGTGTTGATTGTTCTAATAATATAAATTCATCTAATTCTTCTTTTTTTCTTAAATCATCTTTTTTTAATTGTTCTATTTGTTTTAATCTATCTCTTTTTTGTCTATCTTCTATTTGTCTTTCTACTTGTCTTTCTTGCTCTCGATCAAATGCAATTTTACCCCTTATTTTACTTTGTCTTAATGCTTCTTTTCTTTTATTTGCTTCTTGTCTATTTCTATAATTTTCAACATCTTGTAAATGTTGTTCTTGTAATCCATGTAATATGTCTTTTGCTTGTTTCTTTCTAAATAAATTTTGTATTTGTATTGCTGCCTTATCTTTTTTATCTTTTTCTTTTTGTATTTGATTATATTTTTCTTCACCACTTAAATCACCACTAATATAAGGCCTTACATACCCCCTATGCCTTGTATCTTTTCTTGTCTGTGTTGGTATTGTTCTTGTGGTTTTAACTTCTGTTATTTCTGGTTTTTTTCTTGTTAATAATTCTGGTTTTAAATCAACACTTGGATTATTTTGCCGTTCTGCCAAATTGTCTAATTTTTTATCTAATCTATCTAATCTTGAATTTATTTTATCATCTGTTTTAGTTTTAATACCAAAACCACTTGTTAAACCAGTATAACCACCATAAGCACTTAAATCTTGTGGTAATACATTTGCCCTTCTAACTGGTTGTGTTCTTTTTTGTTGTAATTGTTGTTCTAAATCTTTTATTCTTTTTGTATCACCTCTTTTAGTTCTATAAACTATTTTTGTTTTAGTTGGTAATACTACTTCAACACTATCACCACTTTTTGTAGTAGTTTTGGCACCTTTTGTTGCTGGTATTCTTTTTTTTCTCCTTTGTATCTTATTAGGATTTTTACGCTTTTTATTCACCATATATATTTATAATAATATATAAATTTAATTAATCTATAAAAATTATAATCTTAATTAATATATAAAATGCCTTATCTAATTATTAAAAATAAAAATAATACATATCAATTGAAAAATTTAAATACAAATAAAATAATAAAAACTAAATATAAAAGTAAAGAAAATGCAATTAATGCTGGTAAAAATTTTATGAAATTTCGAAAAGAAAAACCAATAATTAAAGGTAATAAAATATTAAACAAAAAATATTAAATAAATATATAATACTTAATATATAATGAATGATGAAGAAAAAAACATATTGCTCGCATCTACATTTTGTAATAATAAAAAGAATAATAATAATTCCATGAAAAATTACGAATTATTAGTAGATCAAAATAAAATATTAAATGAATTATTAGATAAGATTAATAATTTAGATTTAAATATTCAATATATATTTAAAAGTTTTAAAGAAAAAGAAAATAATAAAGAATTAGAAAAAAATGGGTGGTTTTATTAATCAATATTTAAATCATTATAATTTTTTATATATTCATTATCGATAAAACATAAATCATTAATTTCATCTTTACCTCTATCTTTTCTACCACCTTTTGCAATTTTATATTCACCTTCTTTATATTTCCAATAATATAAACCATCTTTTAATTTCCAAAAAACATAAAAATGTTTATCTTTAATTTCTTTTGCTTTATCTAATTTATTTTTACCAAACATTAAAGATGGATATTGGCCGAATTTAATATTTCTGGTTTTTAATTCTAATATATATTTATCATTAATAAAATCGAATACATCATATTGATTAGTTTTAATTAATTTACCAAATTTATTTTCAAATATAGGTAATAATGCGTCTTCCATTTTTAAGCCTTGGTTCAAATCTTTCCATTTTTTAACTTCTTCTGGTGTAAAATTCATATTTATATAATATACAAATATTTTATTTTTACGATAATTAAACTTAAACTTAAAATTAACATAAATTTAATATAAATTTTTTTTCATATTCTTTTTTCTTTCTTAAATGATAATAATTAATATAATATTTTCTATACTTAATATAATGTAATTTATGCATTTTTTGTTTATTCAATAATTCTTGATATAAATTTTCCATATATATATTTATAAACCATTTTCATTTTCGGTTGTAAAACTTAATTCATTAAAATTTTTATGAAACATTTTATTAAATTGTTTATTAACATCTATATATAAAAAATGGTGTTTTTTATCAAAACAAAATTTTAATATTTCATAAAAATCCTTTTGTGGTATTAATATTAGCTCATCAAAAATTGTATCGAGCTCTTTTTTATTTTTAGTAGAATATACAACCACTTGTGTTGCCGTTTTTCTTATAGGTGCTGGAATTTTATTATATACTTGCGTGGTAATAATAAATGATGCACTACCACCAGCCCCTGCCAAATGTCGCCTATTCATAAGCATTTTTGTTAATTCAGTTTGCACCCCTTTTAATTTCATATCATTAACAACATCATCTAAAATAAATAGCACCTTATCACCAGTATCTAAAATAGATTGTTGTGCCAATTGCAATGTTTCAATACTTAATTCACTATATATTTGTTCTTCTGGTATATCATCGAATGGACTATTGGCAATAGTAGTTAATGATGGCGAAAATATATATATTTTATCGAATTTTTTATTATATAATTTATTATTTTTTGCTATTAAATTTAATATTAGGCTTGTTTTGCCACTGCCGGGCTTACCAGCAATTAACATAAAAAAATTTAATGATTGTGGCAATGGTTTTGGAATACTATTATCTATATCATCACATGTAAAATTAAATTTACTTAATACAATTTTTTTTTCTGGTTCTATTTCTTTGATATTAAAATTACTTTTCTTATCCATTATATTATATTAATATATATTATTTATTGAAATCTAAATACATCACTATATTTTAATTGTCTTCTTATTGGTGGTTGATAATATGAATTATTATTTGTTGTAGCCGGTACCAGCTCCTCATCATCTTCATCACTACTTGATTGATGCCTAATTACTTTTTTCTTTTTCTTTTTCTTCTTTTTCGATTTAGGAATATATATAATTTCTTCTTCTTCGCTACTACTACTACTTTCTTCTTTATAAATTATTTTCTTTTTCTTCTTTTTTGGTTCTTTTTTTGGTGCTTGATCATTATTTATATTTAATGCCATGTTTCTTAATTCTTCTTCATTTTCTTTTATAAGTTCTTTTGTAGATTTTGCATTTTTTATATTATTTTCTTTTTCTAATTTTTCTTGTTCTTTTTGTTTTTTCTTCAATTCTAAATTTGCTTTTCTTTTTTCTTGTGCTTTTCTTAATGCTTCTTTTTGTTTTTCAGTGCGTGGTTTTTTAGGTTTTTGTAAAGATTTTGTAAATTCTGGTTCTTTATTTTCAATAATATCATCTTTAATTTCTTCTTTAATTGTTAAATTTTCTTCATTAATATGTATTTCTGCTTCATTTGCTTCATTATTTGCTTCTATATCTTCCATTATATTTATAATAATGTAGATTATTTTTTTTATAATAAATATAAATTTTAATTTTAAATTATATTATATATCTAAATATATATATATATGGTTAATTACAATGATAGTAGCCGCACATTAAGTGGTGTAGATGAGCGTAGTGTAGTTAGCTTGGCTCTACCTTCCAGTGTTGCCGCAATTTCAATAGGTGGTAATGTTGGAGAAAAAGGGCAAGTAATAGCAAAAAATAATATAACAAATAAAATAGAATGGGACAGCGTAGATGATATTAGCATTCCAGATGGTAGCATAGAGGGTAAAAAATTAGCACCTAATATAAGTTTTACAACAACTGGTAATATTACATTATCTAATCAAAATAATAATGCTACATTATTAAGTCAAATATTAAGTTATTCAATTGGATTAAGTGGATATGGAAATATTGCATTTCGTCAATTAGTTGGTAGTGCTACCAATTGGTTCGAATATATAGCATCTACTGGTAAATTTATTATTAATAATATTATTGATTTAAATGGCACATTAAAATCTATAAATGGTAATTTGATCGATTTATATAGTGATAATGGTGCAACTAAACAAATAGAATTAAATGGTGCTAATGGAAATATAACAAGCACTGGTGCTACTACATTATATAATACAACTATACAAAATTCATTAATAGCAGAAGGCAATGGAATATTTACAACAGATATAAAAGGTTCGGCCAATGCCAATGCACCTTATAAATTTACATTAGATGGTGCAACTGGTGATATTGTATGCAATGATATTAATTGCCAAGATATAACAATTGCTAATAATATTTTATTAAATGATATAAGGACAAATAAAATACAATTGCCAAAAACTGGGGCCGTAGTGTGTGAAATATTAACAAATGGTGATATTATAACTAATGGTAATATAACTGGTGCATCTATTGCCGGCACATCTTTATCGAGTGGCACAACAATTACTGCTACTGGTAATATTTCAACATCAAGTGGTAATTTAACATTAACTAATGGATCATTTTTTATGGATAATGGCGTTGCATTTTTAGGTGATGTAGGTGGTGGTAATTATAGAATAACATTAAATGGCACAAATGGTAGAATTGATTGTGAAACATTAAATAATGCTGGTAATTATACATCTACTACTGGTAATATAACATTAACAAATGGTGATTTAACATTAACAAATGGTGATTTAACAATAGGTGGAGATACTACATTAAATGGTGGTTGTGAATTTAGAGGTGATAATGATATAGATGTTATTAGTGCCGGTGGTGTTGTAGTAATGAAAATTACTGGCAGTAATGGTAATATATTAAATCCAGTTGGAAATTTAACATTATCAAATGGTAATTTAAGTGTTGGTGGCACATCTACATTAAGTGGTAATATATCATCAACAAATGGTAATATAACATTAACTAATGGTGATATAACATTAACTAATGGCACATTATTTGGTAATGTTGCCGGCACAATTACAGAGGAAACAATAGACGCACAAATAATAAATTTACGGCAAGACCCTACCGGCGCTACTGGTGGTAATACTGCTTTAAATTTTAATGTTGGTAATGGTGAAACTGGATTAATTACCATGAATTATTTGGCTGGTAGTAGTGGCACCAGTGGTTTAAGAATAAATGATTTAGGTGCTAATACTTTTGAATTATCGAAAACTGGCACAATTAACAATGTGTTAAACATAATAATGAGAGGTGCAACATTTAATAATGTAAATAGTGGTAATTTTATTATGGGCACAACAAATTGCATTATGACTAATAACACTACATTAGGCAATACAAGTAGTGATAAATTATTTTTAAAATTTGGTAGTAATAGTGGTGATAGTAGTGAAATTAGATTAAGAAATAATAATGTTGATAGAGTAAAATTAGATGATGATATACGATTATTTAATAGCATACAGACAGAAACAATACATTTAATTAGTCAAAATGGTGATATTCAATTAGATAATGATTTAAATGTTGGTAATGATATTATATTTGATAATAATTTAAGTGAATTAAAAGGTAAAAATAGTGTAGATGCATCAAAATTTTTAAATAATTATACAGAATGTGATGATTTATATTTAGGTGATAATAGTAATATATTATATAGTAATACGGCAGTAAAACATTGGAAACCTACAAGTTTTTGTAGAAAGCAAATAGTGGCACCAACAACAAATTTTATAGATTTAAATGATAAATTGCAAATTTCATATACAAGTAAAGCAAGACCAGTAAATTTATTAATTACTTTTCATTATTATTGCCATGTAAGTGCAGGGTGTGATTTATACCTTAAATTATGGGACGGCGTAAAATTGAGCGATATTAATAATCCAAATCAGCCAACATATTTAAGAAATACAACACAACAAGTGGCAAATGCTGCCGGCAATGATATTGAAATGTCGCGCACTACTACATTTATTGTTGAATTTCCAGCCAATACATCAAGTAATTTTAGAGTTGCGGCATTTACATTAGGTAGTGGTGGGCATAGTGCAATATTTAGTGGTGGCCCATTTACTAAATCAACTAATCCATCTACATTGCAAGTGCAACATGGTGGTATGTCCTTATATCTTATGGCAACAGATACTGGAAATTTAAATACAACAACACCTACAAGCTGGGATGTGCCGGGCGATGATTATTAATAATTATAATGATATACATTATTTTATTTATATATAATATATAATGAAAGTTGAAATAAGTAAATCGCCATCGAAAAATAAAAGATTTGTAGCAGTATTTACAGAAAATGGTAAAAAAATTAAAACAACACATTTTGGCTTAAAAGATTTTAAAAAGGGCACATTTATAGACCATCAAAATGAAGAATTAAAGAAAAATTATTTAAAAAGACATAGCCCAAAATCTACAAATGAAAATTGGAATGATAAATTTAGTGCAGGTGCTTTAAGCCGTTGGATTTTATGGAATAAAAAAACATTCGATGAAAGTTTAAAAGATTTTAAGAAAAGATTTAATTTAAAATAAAATATATATTAAGTATATATATAATGTGGGCAGAATTATTAACAACTATTGGCAGTATTTCCGTATTTGGTGGTGGTTATTATGGTTTATATAAATTAGGTTTTTATATGAGTAGAAAAGAACAAATAAATAAAATGAATGATAGAGTAAAAGATATTGAAGATTTAATACAATTTCAAAAAGATTTAGAAAAAGAAAATATAGAATTATTAAAATTGCATAAATTAGAAATATTAGAACATATTGATAAATTAAATAATCATAAAATTTATAAATTAAATGATCAAGCACAAAAAAAAGAATGTTGAATAAATGAATTTTTCTAAAATTATTTTCTTATATTATATTATAAATGAAGAATTTTAATAATACTGATGATTATAAAAATATTAAAAATCCTTTTTGTTGTAATAGTAATTTTCAAGTAAGAATGAGTGGAGGCAAAGACCCTCGCCAAGCAGATATAGATGGTTTAAATAGTGTTTTTCAAGGTTGTAGTTTAAAAGGTAATCAATATTTAATAAATCCAAGTAATGATAAAATGAGTTATGTATTTGGTTTAGAAAAAGAAGATGAATTAATAAGTAGTGATAATTTAGATTTTCAAGTATCGCCAGAAGTTTTGAATGAAAAAAGAAATGATGGCAAAAAATTGCATAAAGAAGGGTTGCCATTAAGTTTTATACAAATAAAAACAGAAGAAGAAGGCGTAGAATGGTATAAAAAAAATTACCCTAAAATACCAACAGATTTATTACCTATTATAGCACGCTACCATTGGGGCGAACCTATTACCAAAAAATGCATTAAAAATGAAAGAAAAAAAATTACTAAAAAAGCACAAAAAAAAGGATTAAGTATATTAACAAGAAAAGATAATAAAGAAAATCCATTTTTAGTAGAATTTAATTAAAATTATATATATTATTAGAATTATTAATATATATATAATTAATATAATATCATGAGTAATAACCAATTTCATAGCACTAATGCTTTATTTCGGCAAGTATATCATCAAGCAGATTTAGATAAGGCAGCACCAAATGTATTACAAGGAATTAGAGATAATAATAATAATTATAATCATAATATAACAAGAAAGGGTGGATTTAAAACACCAGTGCCTATATATAAATTTGATAGCGTCCATAATTCTGGATTACAAAATGTTAAAAGATTTGCCGATGAACGGCATAGAGTAAAAGAAAATAGAAATCAAGCCACATTTAATAGAACACACCATGTTTTACAAAATAGACCATTTCAATAAATGCAATTTTTAATAAAATAAATTTTTTAATAATATATAATTTTTATGTAATTATATATTATATAATGCCAGTAGTTTATATTGAAAAAGATGTTTTAGATTTAATGATTGATTGCCTAATTGAATGTGGGCACGAAGAAAAAGTTATAGATTTTATTATTGTAAGTAGTGATAGTGATAATGATGATGAAAATATTATTATTGAAAAAAATGAGGAGCTGGTACCGGCCAGTAAAGTTGAAGATAAAGCAAAATCATTACAATTAAAAAGAGGTAGAGTGCTTGATACTGAATAAAATATTATATATATATTATATAAGTAATGAGTGAAAGCAATGATATGATTGAAATTAAAGAAATGACGATAGACCAATTAGCCGGTGCTTTTGTTTTAATTTTTGGTGCCGTAGGTAGTTTATTATTAGTTATATGGCAAAGTAGATGTGCGTGCAGGTGTAGAATAGGTTGTAGTGATAAATGTTATATTTTCGATTGCACGAGAGAACCACCACCAGTTAATGATAATGATGAAGAAAATAATAATAATAACAATAATAATAATGATCAAGCAGATAATGATGATGAAGAAAATTTAGTGCCTACAAATAATAACGCTTAATTAATAAATATAAAATGCAAAATTAAAATATTTATTAATAATATAAATGAGTTGTGAAGATTATGTGCCAGAAATTGATAATGATTTTGATGAATATGAAAGTAATGATACATTCGAAGAACATATAGATAAACAAAAAGCATTAGAATTTCAAGAAAATATATTAAAAAAATTATATGATGATGGTGGTTTAAGATGTGAAAATATTATTGAAATACAATATTTAATGGAATTAATAAAGTATGTGCCAGAAAAATTTAAAGATAAACAAGAACCAATTGCCAAATGTTTAGAACTTATAATTAATATGGCAAATCAATTTTTAGATATTTATAATAAACAAGTTATTCAAAATAAAGATAAAGATAAAGAAGCAAATTAATTTAATAATCCTCTTTTTCATCTGGTATTTCATTATCATTTTTTCTATTTATTCTATTTATTGCAATTTTTGGAAAGTATTTAAATTTATTATATTTATTACTTTTAATTCTTTGCGATGATATATCGGCAACTTGATTATAAGATAAACCAATATCATCTGCTATTTCTTTTAATGTTGTATAATCTTTATCATGAATAACATTATTCATTTGGGTAATTTTACAATTAAAACAATTTTTTTTACTTTTCATTTTATTCTATATATATATATAATATTTTTATTTTTAAGTCATAAACGAATTTTAGAAATTAACAATCGATTATTTTAATATATTATAGAAAAAATGCAATTACTTATAATATTACTAAAATTAATTTGAAATGTAAATAATGTTAATAATTTAATTAATATAAAAAATGATTTATAAATTGTAATTTTATAATTTTCGTTTATTACTTAAAAATAAAATATTATATTATTATATAATGGAAAATAACAAAATATTAAGTGATGAAAAAAATATATCTAATAATAATATATCAATGAGTGAAAGAAAAAAGAATGTTGAATTTTTAATTAAAGAATTCAAAAAGGCCTACCCTAAAAAGAAAGTTATATATAACAATTCTTATACTAAGGCATTTCAACAATTCAATAAAGAACAAATTATTAAAGGTAATACAAATATAGTTGCTTTTAGTGATAATAAACTTTTTGATAATGTAAGTAATAGATTTATTAATAGGGGTGTATATTTAACACAAAAAAATAAACCAAGAAAAAAATATAGTAATGAAAATTTATTTAGTTTCGATGGTGATGTATTTAATAGTGTGCCAAAATACACGGCACCGATGAGTAAAAAATTAAGAAATGCAGAATTAAAGAATGAAGTAATAGATATAAAAATTGATTTTACTAAAATGAATAATAATTTAGACAATTTATTAAAATTAATAAATCCAATTTCGAATAAATATATTATTAAAACAGAATTACAAGGTGTTAAAAAATATTGGACTTTATCAAGTGAAACAATTGCCGATTTAAGAAAATTAATTAAAAAAGGCAATATAATGATTGAAGGCGCAGATATTGATAGCACAACAAGTATTTTATATTCTTGGACTTTAAGAGAACCATTTATATTAAGTAGAAAAAAAAATTTTGAAAAGAAAAAAAATAAAGGTAAAAAGAAAGGCAAACAATCTAAAAGTGAAGGCGGATTTTTTGATAAGAACCATGTATTAACTAATGTTGATTTATCAAGATATGGTATTTATACACCAGAACAAGAATTAGAAGATGATGGTAAATATACTAATAATTGCATTTGCCAGGCATTAGAAAATCATGGTATTGATATTACAAGTATTAAACATATTGTTAAAAATCGTGTTATTCCACATAAAGATTTAGAATTAGTTGCCAATACATTAGGTATATATATTACATTAAAATATATTACAGATGAAAAAAAGAAAAACCATTATGGAGATAAAACAAAAGAAGAAATTAAAATTGCAAATATTAATAAACATTATTTTTTGATCGAAAAAACTAATTATACAAGGTTTTGTATTGAAAATTATGATGAAATAAAAGATATTGAAGAATTTAATAGAATAGATAGAAAAACAAAAGAAGGTAAATATAAAAAGGGTAAAAGATTTATTGATAGTTATAATGTAATTAAAATATTATATAATAATAAAGATAAATATTTAGTAGATATTAAATTTCATGATAATTTATATAAATCTATTTATCATAATGAAGTAGAAGATTTTGGTAATTTAGAATATGATGAAGATGTTAATTGCCAAGAAAATCCAGTATCAAAAATAGAACAAGAAAAACCAGATAATGCATTTAAGACAATATATTATGATTTTGAAACAACAACACAAAGAAATGATGGTGAAATAGTTAATCATAAACCATATATGGTATATTGCAATGAGCTTACAAATGGTTGGTGGGGCGAAGAATGTGGCCGTAATTTTCTTAATTATTTATGTAATTTATATGGAACAAATAAAAATTCAATAGAAACAAAAACAATTTATTATAAGTGTAAAAAAACTGGTGAAAATAAAGAAATGAAAGTAAAAGTAATAGACCAAGTATTTAAACATAGGCATCAATTAAGATTAGTGGCACATAATGGTGGTTATGATTTTAGATTTATCATTAAATATTTGTATAAATTAAATACAATCGAAAAAATGAATGGTTTAATGAATGGTAATGCTTTATGTTTTAATGGCAGTAAAGTATTAAGTATAAATTTACGAGATAGTTTAAAAATGATTAATATGCCATTAAGAAATTTTAAAAGTGCTTTTAAATTAAAAGTTAAAAAAGAAATTTTACCATATAATTTATATACAGAAGAAAATGTAGAAAAAAGATATTTACCAATTAATTATTGTTTATCATTTATTAAAAATGATGAAAAAGAAGAATATTTAGAAAATTGCAAAAACTGGAATTGTATTAATGATAATAAGATTGATATATTAGAATATAGTGGCAGATATTGTTATATGGATTGTATAACATTACAAAAAGGGTGTGAAACATTTGCCAGTTTAGTAAAAACGGCAACCGGCCAAAAAACAAGTGATTATATTAGTTTGGCAAGTATGGCAAATGATTATTTACTATATAAAAAATGTTATGATGGTGTTAATATGTTAAGTGGTGTGCCAAGGCATTTTATACAAAAATGTGTAGTTGGTGGCAGATGTATGACGGCACAAAATAAAAAATGGATCAAAAAGAATTGTAATATAAGCGATTTTGATGCAGTTAGCTTATATCCATCGGCGATGAATAGAATGGACGGATTTTTACAAGGGCCACCAAAAGTTATACAAAATTTTGAACCTAATTTATATGATGGTTATTTTATACAAATTGTAATAACTAAAATTAAAAAACATTATAATTTCCCGCTTGCCAGTATTTTTGAAAAAACAAAAAGTAGAAATTTTACAAATGATTTAATTGGTAAATCTATATTTATTGATAAAACCAGTTTAGAAGATTTAATACAATTTCAAGGTGTTGAATATAAATTTATTAAAGGTTATTATTATGATGAAGGTAGAAATGCAAATATTAAAAAAACCATGAAATTCTTATTCGACCAAAGATTAAAATATAAGGCAGATAAAGATAAAGATGGTGTAAGTAATCCATTACAATTAGTTTTTAAAGAATTAATGAATTCATCGTATGGTAAAAGTTTTATGAAACCAATAGATTGTGATTTAGAATATATTAATAAAGACAGAATAGATGAATATATAGATTATAATTTTAATCATATAAAAGAAATGGTTTTAATGTGTGATAATCGAACATTTAGAATTAAAAAAATTAAAACAATTGATACACATTTTAATAATGTGCCGTGTGGTGTTGAAATTTTAAGTATGAGTAAAAGAATTATGAATGAGGTAATGACCCTTGCCGAAGATAATAAATTACCAATATATATTACAGATACAGATAGCATGCATATAAATACAGAATGTGTTGATATATTGGCACAAAAATTTAAAGAAAAATATAATAAAGAATTAATAGGCAAATACATGGGGCAATTCCACACAGATTTTGATTTACATGGTGCTAAAAGTGATATTATTGCCACAGATTGTGTATTTTTAGGTAAAAAATGTTATGTTGATAAATTGCAAAGTGTAGATAAAGATGATAATATTATAAATGGTTGGCATATAAGAATGAAAGGTGTGCCAAATGATTGTATTTTACATAAGGCAGATACAGAATATAATGGTGATTTAATAAAATTATATGAAGATTTATATAATGGTAAAAAATTATCATTTAATCTTTTGGCATGTCGGCCTAAATTCGAATATAAAAAAAATATGACTATTCAAAGTAAAAGTGAATTTATGAGAAGTGTTAAATTTAATCAAGATATTGGTGATATAATATATAGTTAAGAATATTAAGTATTATAGAAATATTAAGTATTATAGAAATTGCAAAAAAATGATCAAGCTGGTACCGGCCAGAATAATTTGAAATTTAATTATAATAAAAAATGATTTATATTTTGTAAATTTATAAAATTCGTTTATTACTTAAAAATAAAATATTATATATATTATATAAGAATGGAAAATAACAAAAATCGATGGTTTTATGGCTTTCAAGAAAATTTATTAGAAGAAATAGAAAAAGATTATAAAAAGAATAAAAATAATTATTATAGATGTTTAATTAGAATACCAGATGATTTATTAAAACCTTTTAGTGAAATCGAAGGTTTTGATAATTTTAATTGTAATGAATATGGTTATAAAGTTGCAAAAAAAAATAATGATGGTAGCCGTAATAAAGTAAAAGATTATGATTTTGATATAATTGAATATGATAATTCAAAGGCGCGTGAAATGGTAATTAATCATAGTGTATTAGTAATTAAAAAAGACCAAGAGGCAAAAGTAGAAATTAGTAAAAAAATAACCGATACTTTTAAACATTGTGATATTAAAAATAAAGGCAATTCATTAACAATTCAATTGGCAGAATATAAAGAAAAAAGGGGTGTATTTAAACAATTAGAAAATAGTAATATTAAATATCCTATTTGTATTTTATCATATAAAAGAGCAAATAAATATGGATTTAGTCATTTAACATTATCTAAAAATTGCATTAATCATTATTTATTTATTGAACCAGAACAAGAAGAAGAATATAGAAAATGGTATAATCCTAAATATTGTGAATTAATAGTGGCAGATGAAAATTTAAGTAAAAGAAATATGGGCTCTACAAGTATGAGAAATTACATTTTAAAATGGGCTCGATCAAAAAATTATTCAAGAACATGGATGCTTGACGATAATATAAAAGATTATAGAAGATATTGGCAAGGTGTTAAAAATGAAATTAATGGCAATGAAATATTTGCCAGTATCGAAAGATATGTAGATAGATATAATAATGTAGGTGCGGCAAGTCATAATTTTGCCCCATTTATTTGTGAAAATGATGATAGGCCTTGCATTGTAAAAAATGGTAAATGTTATAGTAGTATGCTATTACCTACAAAGAAAGGTATTAAATTTAGATATAAACACCAAGAAGACAATTTAATTAGTATGGAATTTATCGAAAAAGGTTTTACAAATTTGTGTTTTAATCATATATTATATAATAAAGATACAAGTGGAACAAATAAAGGTGGTAATCGTGAAGCAATCTATAATTGCAAAAATAAAAAAAGTGATGGTGATGGATACAAGGAAAGATATGAATATTTCGAGGCAATACTAAAAGTATTATATTTTGAAAAGAAAATAACATTAAAAGAAGGTAGAACATTAGAAGATTTAATGAGTAGAAGCACGACCATGAAAAGTAAAGAATACCATGCCAAAGTTGATTATAAGGCACTATTAAAAAATGAAATCAATGATATTGTTAAAAAAGATAATTATAATGAAATAGTAAAAGAGCAAGAAAAAAATAAAATTTCATTTGAATTTGTTGAAAATTAAAAAAAATATTAAGACCATTACCAGATATAAAAATTTATAATAATAATATATTTATTACTATAATTTTAAATTTATGTATAATA
>Ga0181415_1000108_pt1 | contig 21082 bp, 19 predicted proteins | sample 38SPOviralmetaG_FD_130140 | JGI IMG/M metagenome (GOLD analysis project Ga0181415, IMG submission 130140) | Marine viral communities from the oligotrophic San Pedro Time Series (SPOT) site, San Pedro Channel, CA, USA - 38 SPOT_SRF_2012-12-11 | ecosystem: Environmental > Aquatic > Marine > Strait...
CGGTCATTTATCATTCTTTTGTCGCTATATGCATTTTTGTTTGGATTGGATATGATGGGTTCTAGTTTTAAAGCTCTTAGTGGAAAAAATGTGGGTGAATTATTTCAACAAATTAATAATCCAATCGCTGGATTGATTGTTGGAATTCTTGTTACTGTTATGCTTCAATCGAGCAGCACAACAACATCAATTATTGTTTCAATGGTTGGTGCTGATATAGTAACTACGAATCAAGCAATCCCTCTTATTATGGGAGCAAATATTGGAACGTCTGTTACGAATACAATTGTCTCGCACGGTCATATTCATAATATAGATGAATTTAAAAAGGCTTTTTCGGGAGCTACAATTCACGACATTTTTAATTTGATGTGCGTCAGTATATTGCTTCCGTTTGAAATTATTACAGATGCTCTTGGTGGTGCTTTCTTATTCTCACTTTCAGATATTATTACAACAAATGTAATTAATTTGAAAGGATTAAAATTCGAATCTCCTCTAAAATTTATTGTAGCGCCGCTTGTCAAGGTATTTATTAGTATTGATAAAAAGGTTATTGCTGCAAATGCGAAAGGTTGTCTTACTTGTATAGTAGATACAAATTCTACAAATACCAATACAGAAACCGAAGGTTGTTGGAATCTCGACAATGACGAGTGCCTCGAAATAACAGAATGGAATGATAAGTATATTGATGGTGACGTAATCAATTCAGGTATTTTTGGAGAATTGGGGGATACTGGTGGTGGAATTATTTCACTCATTTTTTCATTAACCGTTCTATGTATCGCTCTTTATAAGATTGTAAAAACCTTGCATACTATTGTTCTTCAAGGAAGAGGGCGTGGTAGAATCCTCGATGCGCTTGTAAATGTCATCACAAAGAATGGTGCAATGTCTATATTATTTGGTATGCTTCTTACAATTTCTGTACAATCAAGTTCGATTACAACCTCCACGTTCACTCCTCTTGTTGGAATGTCTATTATTACTTTGGAACAAATGCTTCCATTGACGCTAGGCGCCAATTTGGGGACAACTTGCACCGCTCTTATTGCATCGTTAGTTACAGAGTCTAGAAATGCTGTTCAGATTGCGGTATGCCATTTTCTTTTCAATGCCACTGGAGTGACTTTATTTTATCCTTTAAAATCAGTTCGTCAACTTCCTATTAAAGGTGCGCAACGATTAGGCAACATAGTAGTAAACTATAAATGGTTTAGTGTTTTTTACACTACATACGTATTTGTTATTGTTCCACTAATATTGCTTGGCATATCATATTTATTTAATGGGCAAATAATTCCCAGTTTATTTGGAACCTTATGCATTGGATTATTAGGATTCTCGTCTTATAAAGCATTTATCACGTTAGAAAATCGAAACCAAAATCAAATTACCTCCTCGAATACAACACAATCACAAGATAAAATTGAAAGTAATATAAATACAATAGTAATATCAAATTAAAAGACAAATGACACATTTCTCACCAGAGCAACAAATTGCTTTTGATAAATATGTTTCAGGTGAAAACATATTTATCACAGGACCAGGTGGTTCTGGAAAGTCATATCTAATTAAAAAAATTGCATCTCACGCAAAACATAATGAAAAGAAAATTGCTGTTTGCGCTATGACTGGTTGTGCTGCAATTTTGCTTAACTGTAATGCAAAAACCCTACATTCTTGGGCAGGTATTGGTCTGGCACGCGGAGATGATAATCCTATTGTAACTCGAATTCTTACAAATATGTTTAAACGTAATTTTTGGAAATACACGGATGTTCTTGTTCTCGATGAGGTAAGTATGCTTTCAGTCAAACTATTCAATTTGCTAGATTTGATTGGGAGGCGTGTTAGGAAAAGTCCCCTTCCTTTTGGCGGAATTCAGCTGGTATTTTGTGGCGATTTCTTTCAATTGCCGCCAATTGGAAATGACGATGAACCAGAATCAAAGCAGTTTTGCTTTGAATCTAAGTTGTGGAATGAAACCTTTGAAAATTCTAAGGGCGAACACAATCAAATTGAGCTTACAACCATTTTCAGACAAAAGAACGAGATGTTTGCAAAGATTCTAAATCAGATTCGTGTAGGACGACTTACAAAGACACCATACAATACGCTATTGAAGTATGTTGGACGTAAGGTTGATCCAGATTCGCCCATTAGACCAACAATTCTATATCCAACCAGAAATGCTGTTGATCAAATTAATCGAAGTGAAATGACAAAACTCGACACAGATACAAAGGAGTTTGCTTGTAAACGAGTGGAACTTGTTGACGAAGAAGATAAAAAGGAAATCACGAGTGTAAAGCCGAAGAAAGAAGCATCGGTTAAACAAAAAGAGATGGAGGAAAAATATCTAGTTACAAATGGTCTATTTGAGAATCGTCTTAAGCTTAAAAAGGGTGCCCAAGTAATGTGTATTGCAAATGTAGATATGGAGAATGGTATTTACAACGGAAGTCAGGGTATTATTACTGGTTTCACTGGCGATGAAGCCGGTATTCCAATTGTTCACTTCGCAAATGATGTTACGCGAGCAATGGGACCACATACTTGGCTGAGTGAAAATATTCCTGGTTTGGGTGTTTCACAGATTCCGCTTATTCTTGCTTGGGCAATTACTATTCATAAGTCTCAAGGTTCAACCCTTAATATGGCAGAGATTGATATTGGCAATGGAATATTTGAATGTGGACAATCGTATGTAGCGCTTTCAAGAGTTCGAGATTTGGATGGACTATATCTTTCGGCATTCAATCCGCAAAAAATTAAGGTAAATAAAAAGGTAAAGGATTATTACGACTTGCTTAAAATCATTAAAAAAACGAATAAAAAAGAGGATGAAATCGTTGCACCCACTTCTGTTGCGACGTAAATTATATAAACTATTCTCAATTTCCTTGACAAATTTTTTATTAATCGTTATGCATGTGTTTACTCATATTCCATCCCAATTTGCAACCAACCCAAAAGCAACAAGCTATGAAGTAAAGGAAATTTAGTCTAAACGCATATTCATCAAAATCCATTTTAATTGTTTTCAAATAAAACACGGTGAATATATGCGACGTAACATAAAAGAACATACATTCTGGAAGAGTAAGTGTGATCTCTGAAATAAAACTCATTGTATATTTTTAATATTTTTACCTTTTCAGCAGTTCAATTTTTTTTTTGAAAAATAAAATTGAAACGGTTTTTTGCACTTTTGAGATAAGTATCCAAACATTCCTACAAATCAATAAACGCAAATAACAATGTCTCTTTCCAAGCCTATTACCGAGTTCCAGCCGACGGATGAATTTGTTGAAACCGAGCAGCATAGCGCTCCTCAGCTTCAGGTTCACGAGCCAAGCTTGTTTGTGCCGTATGCTCGTCTTTCAGTTACTCGTGAGCAAGTGGCCACGGCATTTGTTGTTAATCAAGTCGCAAACGTGAAGCGCGTTGATCTTGTTCGATGCGAGAACGAGCGCGGCACCTATTACCAAATGTTCGTTCATTTCAACTACTGGTACGACACTGTTGCTTCCAACAATATTCGTGCTAGGGTTCTTGCTGGCGAGCAGGCGCGAATGATTTACGAAGACCCGCATTACTGGAATATGTTTGTCAACAGGTCTCCATTCCGCGATGTGCACCAAGAAACGGAAGACGAGATTACTCATCTTCGTCAAGTGCTCGCTGAGAAGGACCGCATCATCGAGACTCTTTTCGAGAGCTCCACTGTGTACCCTGATGAGGGGCAGCATTTCCGCATCGAATACCAGCGACGGGAGGCAATTCACTTCAATGCGAATCAACAACAAGAACTGCAGAATTCGACATTTGAGGATCCCAATATGCGAAATCGTATTCCGCCTGTGTTGGCGAATTTTCGTCCACCTACGCCTGAGCCAGCGTTTTACAACCCCCGCAGCCCACGCACCCGCGCGCCATCTCCAACCACAATCAGTGATCGCCTAGCGACCAGCGAAACGCTTTGTGACAACGCATAAACTTAAAATAACGCACTAAAAAAAATGCACCAACCCATATAAAACCTTTTTTTATTCTCGTTTAAGGATGAATACTTCATTTCCACAATCGTAAATGTGTTTAATTACAAACAATCCACAACACTTAAATAGTCGTGATATTTCTTCAATACGAAATATATAATAGTACCTATCGTAAATCACGCCATTCTGGTTCCATTTAACAATAGTATCTCCGTAATTTTTAAATACTCGTCGAGTTTTTTCTGGTTGTTGAATAGACCATACCGAAATAATGATATGTCCCTCTGGTTTACAAACTCTGGCCATTTCAAGAAGAGCCATTTTTCGTCGTGTGTTATTTAACAAATGATGAAACGACGCTACGCACATAACAGCATCTGCACTATCATCATCAAAAGGAAGCTCGCACATATCACCTATAACGGCTTCAAGACCTTTTTTTCCGCATATTTCTACAAATTCAGGACAATTATCTACGCCAATGAACTTTGCTTGACGATAAAGCATCATATTTCGACCATTTCCACAACCAATATCATATACAATGTCACCTTTATTAATATAGTTGGCGATAAATGAGCGAACCCAACTCCAAGAATATCCACGCGTATTATCGAAATCTTTTGCTATTTGGGTGTAAACATTTTTGACATACTGATTTTCTTGGTGTACTATAACATCATTTTGAAAACTCATAGTTTAATAATATAAAATATCCATATAAAACTTCAATTTTATATAAATGAAATGATTACACCACGAACGATTTCTGGAATTCGTAGATTTCACACGTCTATAACTCGACAAAATCTTTCCGATATTAGAAGTGTTGACGTAAACAAATTAAAAGAAAAATATGAAATCAAACGATATGATGATTTAAAAAAACAAAACGAAGAACATAAAAAAGAATTGGCTGCTATTACCGCAAAGGTAATTGGTTTAAAGGATTTGCTTAAGGAAAATGAACGAGTTCTTTCACGAATTGTTGCAAACAACAATAAAGGATACATTAGTAAATTAAAAACTACTGGGAAACAACCATTTCCCCCAGTAAATAGTTTTTAAAAAATATTAAAATAAAATCTAATAGTATTTTAATGTCAATATTTGATATTAAAATAAATGAATATGAACAACGACTTATAAGCAAAAAGGAAGACAAAGAACAATATGGTGAAATCAACACACCGTTTTCATTAATTGATAAAATTCTAGATTTATTTCCAGATAAAGTTTTTGAAAATCCACACCTTAAATGGTTAGACCCAGGAACAGGACACGGATATTTTATGATGGCTTTATACAAACGATTATATTATGGTATTATCGAAAAAATACCAAATCCGCAAGCTAGATCTAAGCATATCATTGAAAATATGCTTTATATGTGCGAAATTAATGAAATACATAAATCGCATTTAGAAAGCTTATTTGGTCACAAAGCAAACATCGTATATGGTGATTTCCTCGAATATAATCAAGATTTCCAATTTGATTGTATCATTGGTAATCCTCCCTATAATGTAAATGGTGCAATAAAGGTACCAACCAATAAATTATACAGCAAAAAGAACGATGGAAAAACTATATGGACGCTTTTTATTAAAAAAAGCATATCAATACTAAAGCCAAATGGGTTGCTTTCAATGATTATTCCATCCATATGGTTGAAACCTGATCGTGCAAAAATGCACGATTATATGTTGTCATACCAAATACATAAAATACATTGTTTAACAAATACACAAACAAATCAAATTTTCAAGAAACAAGCACAAACACCTACTTGCTTTTTTTTATTAGAAAAAAAGCAGCGAAATGGTCCAATTTCTCTCTATGACAAGATTTTGAACTCTTACCAGATATTTAATAACTCTATTAATTTATCAAACGAAATGCATATTCCATTATGTGGTGTAACAGTAATTAATAAATTAACACCATTTGTATTGAAATATGGTAAAATACCTGTGATTAAAACAAATATGCCCCCAAAAAATACATCATTAACAACGTCACAAGATGAAATCTACAAGTATCCAAATATATCGACAACCATCCTCGCCGACACTCGGCCGCAAATAGTTGTCAATTATAGCAATAAATCACTAGTTTTCAATGATGTTCCTAAGCTTGTTCTTGCTCATAAAATGTACGGCTTGCCATACCACGATAAGACGGGAAAATATGGAATTTCAAATAGAGACAATTATATCATCAAAAACTATTCAGAAGGCGAATTAGAAGTAATTAGACAATTTTTGTCTACTAAGTTTGCATTATTTGTTTTTGAAACTACTCGATATAGAATGAAATACTTAGAGAAATATGCTTTTGACAGCATACCAGATCCAACAAAAATGCCAAATTTTCCAAAACAAATAAACGATTGTAGTATTAGCGAGTACTTTAAATTCACCGCATTAGAGAATGATGCTATTGAGAAAATCCACAAGAAAACTTTCACTGATTTTTAGACACCAAAAAAAATGCACCAAAACTTGTTTTTCACTCCAAAATATTAGTTTATATATATATATATAAACTAATGTTTTCGTTTGTTGTGTTTTGTAATGTTATATTATATATTTTAAGAGTATTTCGATTTTTTTGTTTTGGCTATTATACAAACGATAAATTTTTAACAAATGAATACAAAGAACCCGGTAATACAATACCATTAACTTCTAGGATTCTTATAGAACCACAATCTATTATAACTTGGAATGTGCACGGTTTGTCATTGTATCTTGATTCAATGACCATTTCTAGGATTATTGACACTATTAATCATTATCTCGAAAGTGATATTATATGTTTACAAGAATGTTTTGATGAACAATTAATTCGTGAAATTATAAAAAATACGAAAATAAAATATTGGTATCACCAGACAGGAAATTTGAAAAAAAAATATATAGTTGGTGAAAATAGTGGTTTGCTTATACTAAGTAAAATACCTATAACATTTATAAGTTTTAATAGCTTTCATGATAAAGCTGGTATTGAAACTTTGTCAAATAAAGGGTTTATGATATGTAATATAGGGGGTTTGACTATTGTAAACGCGCATTTACAATCTCACGAATGTAATATTTGCTGTTCACCGATAAATACTATTATAAATTATCAAATAAAACAAATAAAAAACAAAACACACGACGAAAATACTATTTATTGTGGAGATTTTAACACTGAGTTTATTGACAAACAGTTTGATATATCACTTAACAATTTTAAAAGTACATTAACTAATGAAAAATTTGCAATAGATTATATTTTTACACGCGAAAACAATATTACACTAGATGTAGATGTAATCGAAGTACCAAATAATCCATCGGATCATAAACCGATGATAGCAACAATTAATAATAAAATATAATTAAAAATAGTGAAGTATTTATAATTATAAAATGGAACTTTGTCCGTTAGATAATAGATACAAAAAGGAAACATCTAATATAAGAGAGATTTTTTCAACATTTGGTTATACCCGCCATCGTGTTTTTATTGAATTGGCTTATTTTATCGAATTATTGAGATTTTTAAAACTTGTTAATATAAAAGACGACGCTTTAATATCAAAATATTGTAAAAATATCTATATCTATGAAAACTATGACTATTTTACGAAAAAAGATTTTGATAAAATTCAATCATATGAGAATGTTACCAATCACGATGTAAAAGCAATTGAATATTATATAAAACATCTTATTGAAACAAAATTTATGGAATACAAAAACTATAAAGAGTATATTCATTTTGGCCTTACATCACAAGATATTAATAATACCTCATTTTCACTTATGGTGACAAATTGTATTGAAAATATATTGTTTCCAACTGTAAGAACGCTTTGTAACGATATTTCTAATTTATCCAGTAAATGGATGGATATTGTAATGATTTCAAAAACACACGGGCAACCAGCGGTTCCTACTACTTTGGGGAAAGAGCTTGCGGTATTCATAGAACGAATAAATACAGAACTAATTGTATTAGAAAAAATTGAGGTAACCACAAAGTTTGGTGGTGCAGTTGGAAATATGAATGCACATTACTGTGCATTTCCTGAAAAAAATTGGTTAAATTTTGCAGGAGAATTTATCGAATCATTTAATTTGCAGCGTCAAACATACACTACGCAGATAGAACATTACGATAGTCTTTCTAGAATTTTCGATAGTGTGGCAAGATTAAATGTAATTTTAAAAGATTTTTGTGTGGATATGTGGTTATACATTTCTATGAATTATTTGTCGCAAAAGATAGTAGAGACGGAAACAGGTTCATCTACAATGCCTCATAAGGTGAATCCTATCAATTTTGAGAATGCTGAAGGAAATATAGGAATCGCAAATAGTTTGTTTCATCATTTTTCAAGCAAGCTTCCACAATCGCGTTTACAACGAGACTTAACAGATTCCACTGTTATTCGAAACGTCGGTATGGCTTTTGGTTATTCTATGGTCGCATTTAATTCAATCTCGAAAGGTATTCAAAAAATAACACCTAATACAAGTGTAATACAACAAGAAATAAACAAACATTATTACGTTATTGTCGAAGGAATCCAAACGATTCTACGAAAATACCAAATACCAAATGGTTACGAAATGATGAAAGAACTTACTAGGAATAATAAGGAAGTTAGTAAGGATAAAATAAACAATTTTATCGAAGGATTGGAAATTCCAATAGAAGCGAAGAGAGAAATTTCAAATATTACTCCCGAAAATTACATTGGATTTCTTACAAATTCAAAATAAAAATTGATTAAAAATCATATCAATAAATGCAATTAATGATATGATTGAATGTATATTGGAACAACAAGATTCAATAATTTAACTTGGCAAGAGCTCATAAAATATAAAGAAACTGAGAAAATAAAAGGGTGTATATATGGTTTTCCATTACGTTTAACTGAACATATTCCTGTAAAATCACATATATTTATAGTTGAAATGAATAATGAAGAGAATAAAATAATGGGTGTTGGAATCCTAGAGAATTGGATTGATACGCGTAAATATTGTAGAATATATCGAGAAAGAAACTATAATCGCTATGTTTATCGGGGTCGTGCATATATGACACGAGACGAAATGATACAATTTGGTGGTGTTGATAAAGTCAACTTTGTTGATTATATGTTGTTCAAAGGATACGATCATCTTAAACGAGGTCAATCGGTTACAGAAGTATCATTGATAAAAAAACATACGTTTAAAGAGAGATTTTCCGAAAATATGGTAGATTATTTGTTAAGTATCTTTCAAAATAAATATGTAAATAAATAATAATTCTAGTTTATATACAATATGGATTACAATATAGAAAATTATTCAATAGAAGAAATGTATAAAATTCTTGAATTACCAGAAAATGCATCTGTAACAGAAATTCAAGAAAAAACTTATTTTTATAAAAATAAGTTTGAGAAAGAAAACAGACCAGAATTAGGTGTATTTATGGTAAATATGAGAAATGCTCTTATTTTAAATAAAGAAACTGGCGACATTGATGAAAAAAGAGAAGAAAACAAGGAGAAAGAGATTGAAAAATTTTTAGAAGAGGAATATCCGCTTCGCGTCGAAGATAAAGACAAATATACATCTCGTGTCAATAACATTGATTATTTAGATGATGGGACTCATTTTGTTGGTAGACAACAAAAGTTAGGCGTGCAAAATAATTATAATATTCCAATTATTCAAGGCGAAGTCAATCCCACATTTGAAAACTTAACTACTAGACTAATTAATGTAGACAGTCAATTTCGAGATGATTTATCGAAACCTTCAACAGATTTCACAGTAACCTTATCAGATACTCTAACAAATGTTACAGAATTATCATTACAATCTATTGAATTACCTCTTGCTTGGAATAACATAAGTTATAGTTATGGAACTGCGACTTTTTTAATTTGGGGCGATGATGGAGGAGCACAGTATAGAACAAACGCAACAGACCCCAGTTTTGCGGTTATTGCCATACCTGAAAGTTACTATGATTTAAGTGGAATTGCCTCAACAATTAATTATAAATTAAAACAAAGTGCTTTATACTATCCAATTACAGAACAAGATGGGATATCAGATATTCGATGTGGTTATGAAATTGGAACCGGAAAATTCTATTTTTACAGCACATCTCAGCGGAACTTTACAATTATGTTTTTTGGTCTGGGTATTATAGGTAGGCAAAATCAATATGCTCAATCGCGGCGAGATACAGAGGTTTCAAGTGAAACTAGTCCATTTGCGAATTCAAAAAAGAATCATTGTTTGGGTTGGATGCTTGGATTTCGAAAAGAAAGTTACGAACCAACTGTAATTACATCAAAAATATTTGATAATATTCCATATCCAGCTTATATTAGTGATGCGCCGGCCGATATTACTGGACCAAAGTATCTTCTTATTTTAGTTGACGATTTTACACGGAATCGTCAAAGTCAAGGAATTGTAAACGCTGCTAGCGCGGAAACTAAAGACCAATTAAATATGCCAGAGTATTATTCATATGATTTAAGTGGTGTATCTACTGGGACAGTAGTCGCAAATAATCGCACTTGGGCTCCTGGAGAGGTAAAATCTATCACTGATGATCCTCCGCGTAAATTAACTGCTGCACAGATTCATACGATTAACGAGATTCTTGCAAATAGAGTAAATACAACTAGTACTGCATCTACACCACCCACGGCAACCGATATTCTTGCACGAATCCCCGTAATTCGCAATCAAAATGTTAACAATTCTGGTATTGGTTGGTTGTCGGCAGATGATGGAGATGCCTACAAAAGTTTACCATCTACAAGTACGTTTCAATTTATGATTACGAATGATATTACACTTCAATCTAATAAGAGAACCTATTTTGGTCCAGTAAATATTAATAGAATGCGTATACGATTAACAGATGATAAAGGTAACCTGATAAATTTGAATAATATGGATTGGTCATTTTCAATGAGAAGCAAAAATCTTTACCAATATTAATTTATATATAAATTTAGTTGATTTATATATAGAAATGCCAAAAATTCTGTCAACAGAGTTTCCGTATCTTGTAGGGTACTATGGATATATTACTTTACCCGGTTTTGTTGTTGGGTTACTTTTTCACGACTATATTAAATATAGAAACAACCTTTCTGCTTTAATTGTTTTTCCTGGATTTTTAGTATTTAATCAAGCAATTAATGGCTTATTAAAACAAATATGTAAACAACCAAGACCTGAAGATCAAATAAACATAAACGACCACGATTCAACAACAAATCCAAATATGGGGATGCCTTCTGGACACGCACAGGGTGTTACTTTTGCTATGACATACTTACTTTTATCGCAAAATAACGTGTATATAAATTCGGCTAGTTTTGTAATGACAGTTTTAACAATGTCCCAAAGACTGGTATATCGCAAACATACGCCACTCCAAGTACTAGTTGGAGGTTCGATAGGAACACTTGTTGGCTATGGAGCACATCGAGTCTCCAAATTATTAGCTATAAAATCATCATATCTTGCAATATTTACAGCAGTAGCACTAGTTCCTCTTAGTTTTTATGTAGATCACCATAATATAGTTGAACGACGATTTATATCGTTATTTAAGAGAGATGATTGAAAAAATTTGCTGCATTGAGGTTTCGATAGATACTATATCTTCCATTTGTTCTTTGTAATATTTATCGATTCTTTTCTTTTGTCTATTAAAATTTCTTTTAGATGTAGAGAGAATTTCCTTCAAGGCGGCGACTTTTTCTGAATTATCTGCATCAATCACATCGTGACACATAATTAACTTAAAAAACTGAACTATAATTTTCAAATGTTGCATATTATTTTGCAACTTATGTAGAAAAACAACCGGTTTTTTGTTTACAAATTCGAGTGAAAAATCTGGCTTATTGGCGATACCCGTCTTCAAACTCACCAAAACTGCACATTGAATATCGCTATTTGAATCGCTTTTAACATCACGATAAAACTTAGTTATTTCCGTTTTATTCACATTTGTATTATAGTTTTTGATTTCAAGCATCATAGTAAGATCGTCATCCTGCAAAATGAAATCTCCTCTTGCTGTTTCCTTATGGCAATCAGTAATATCTGCCTTTGGAAACAAACAATTCAATTGATGATGTGTAAATTCTTCACCTTCTTGACCCTTAATAGTTGAGTTATGTGTACTAAGCATTGATTTTTCATACTTATCTCTGTACTCGTTTGTGATGCGATTGCTTTCATCCACTCGTTTATCACAATTTTCGCGAATTTCATCGATTTTTTTATCATATTTTTCTGTTAATTCTCCATAAATATTATTCAAATCTCGAGATTTTTTATGTAAAATTTCCTCATTTTCGCGAATTTTTTCTTTTAATCCGTCAATAATCGAAGAATATTTGAGTGATTCATTAGATAAAATATTGTCAGATATCTCTTTTTTCTCTCTTTGATGATTTTCTGAAACCTGTTTCGAAAGTTCCATTTCTCTTTGTAACTTGGATTCTATAGAATCTAGTTCTATATTATGAGATTCTTGAATTTTCGTTATTTTTTCTTCCCACTCTTTGTTTTGGAGAAACTGTATTTTGTCCATTCCCCTTTCATATAAGCTTAAACCCAGCTCAATAACATTTACTTTATCTTTTTGGGATAAACTATGAAATTTTTCAATAAATGGATTTGATGGTAATAATACCTCTATTAAGTCGCATTCTACGTCTTCAGTGTCAGTCATAAGTATAGGAATATAAGTATTTATTCAAAAAGTTTTATATATTTTGAATAAATATATTATACGGTTAGTAAACAAGGGCTCGGTTTGGGTTCTTTAGTTATATTATTATGTTCTCCTACTTGAATGACTTTATTTACAAGTTTTTTGTATTCATCGCTATCCTTTTCACAATTTTCAAGTAATTCATACTCTTTCAAAATATTATCATTGGTATAAATGTCGCTTTTGATAGTTTCCATAATTTTCTGGTTATTTTTAACTTCTTTCATTAATTCTCGTTTATCGCTATAATTTGTATCCCAAGAACGTGTTCTTAAGTGCCATAAAACAAAATATTTGTTATTATAAATAACACGATTAATTATAGAATCATTTTCATCTAGAAGACGGTCTATACAATATTTTTTTAATGGTTTACTAATGTTTCTTTCATTTTCGTACCATTCAACGCTGTGGGCTAGATATAAATTACTAAAAATATCTGCCATATCACCAGATAATGTTTGATTTGATTTTATTTTCCCACCCTGCAAAGCAACAAAATTAGATAAAAGCGCGAAATCTCTGGTTTGTCTCGATAATCTATTTGAGGATAATGGAATAAAGCTTTTTGTATACAATGCAAGTAAATACCTTATTTGTTTTTTGAAACTACCTTTAAACTTATGAAAATCATTTGATAAAATACTTTCTAGTATGTCAAAAATGTGCGGATGACTTTTATTTAACCCCTGACCAAATATAATAAGATTGCGTGTGAGAGTATTACTTCCTTCTACAGTAATGCTTACTGGGGCGCTTCTGTAAAATTTTTCCAAGAAATTACCATAACCTAAGCAAATACCACTACCACCGTGAATATCCATACCGTGATTGATTACTTCGCGAGCCCGGTCAGTTGTTTGTTGTTTCATTACTGCTGAAATAACAGCTGGGCGATCTCCTCTATCTAATAAATGATTTGTTAAACTAGTACTGCACTCAATTAACCACGTATTGAATATCATATCCGCCAATTTATTTGAAATAGCATCCATTTCTAGTAGAGGGATTTTAAACTGAGTTCTGTGTTTGGCATAATTATATATTCCATAAGTTGCAACTTTTGATCCAGCAAGAGCAGTTGCAGGCAAACTTACAGCTCTACCAGCTGCCAAACATTCCATTAACATTTTCCATCCTTCACCTGCATTTTTCTCTCCACCAATAATGTTTTCCAAATCAACTTGAATATTTCCTTTCAAGGTTCCATTTGGGAATCCAACATTCATAGGATTATGATGTGTATTTTTTTGTAATCCAGGATGATCACCTTCGATAAGAGCAACAGTTACCCCAGTTTTTCCGTATTGTAATAAATTGTCAGGATCTTCAAGACGAAATGCAATACCAACTAAGTTTGCTATAGGAGCCATTGTAATATATCGTTTGTTAATTGTTAGGTCAATATATCGTTTTCCTATATTATTCATTTTTACAACACCCGTGTCAATTGAACCAGTTGCATCACTACCATTATTTGGTCCTGTTAAACCAAAACAAGGTATATAACTGCCATCAGATAAACCAGGTAAATATTGTTCTTTCTGTTTATCATTTCCATATGTTTCAAGCAATTCACCTGGTCCAAGACTATTTGGAACCATAACAGTGACACCTATACTTGGATTTGCACTAGTAATATATACTAATACTCTGGATAAATCAACAGTAGAAAGTTTATGGCCTCCATATTCAGGTGGAATAATGAGAGAAAATAGCTTACTTTTTGAAATATCAGTTAGTATATCATCTATTTTTGGATTAGGATATACAGGTTCTTCTCCGTATATCGAAAGCAAGCTATTTACGCTTGGCATTAAAGATTTTAATTTATCGTCTTTTTCAGTAAAATTTGGCATATTATTGAAATTTACTGAGCCTTTGTATATTTCACGATCTAAACTAGTTGTTCCGCTTCTTAGTGCAATTAATTCAGTATCACTAATTCTAGGAATGATCTTCTTAACACGATTGAAAATATATCTGTACATTTTATCAATAAATATAAAAAATATTTTTTATATATATTTTATTGCAAATTTATAACCTTGTAACTTGTTCAAGTGAAAATACAGATATGCTTTCTACCATAACGGTATGATTAATAATGTTGATAAGAGCTAGTTTACTTTTACATTTGCCATATGAAAACCACATATTTGCGTATTTCCCGTGATAATCTTTAATTTTCCAACAAACGTTATTATCAGGAATATACATAGTCCAACCGTCTTTTTCTCGAATTGATTTCCAAGTACTGCTCTCTTCAACAGGTTCTTTCAATTTGATGTTCATATAACTTAAAATTGATTTTAATTTTAAGTTATATTTGTATACTATAAATAACAATGACAAACGTTAACAGTACTGATACTGATGCGAACGGCGGTTTTACGGAGGAAGAAATCGGAAATTTTCATTATGGAGATCAGCGATTTAAAGAGTATATGAATTATGTCGCTTCTTGTGGCGAATATGAAGCAATTCCTGATCTAACTGCTTGGGCAAAGCAACAGTTCGCAGCAAAGTTTGAAGAAAATACTGCAATTAATATTGGAAAAACCGGAGGTTGGGCTATATCAGATAGTTCTACCGATCAAGAAGCTCTTGCTGGATACATTCTAACCTTTGATATTATTATTAAACAAGTTGCAGTAATACGGGATGAACATAAGGTTCCGGTTAAGGCGCAAGTTCAACTTTTGCAGCTAATATATGGAAAGGTAGTTGAAAAATCACCTTGGATATTTTACCAGATTGAGAATTATTTTAACAATCAAGATTTTATGATTGGGGGATTTGGTGGTCTTCCACTAGGCAAACAAAATGACTCATAATATATTCAAAAAATAGTGTGTAAATTTTTTATATTAAGTTATCTTCTTTTATTCTTTCTTGTTTTCTTACCTTTCTTACCTTTCTTACCTCTCTTACTTGTCTTACCTCTTTTCTTTCCTTCACCTTGACGAGAAGCACTACCCGATGTTGGTCCATCTACTATAAATTGTGCGACTGTCAAAACAATAAATGGATCACCCCAAAGACGTTGCATTAATTCATTTTGATCATCAATCACCCAAAGATCATCGTCAGGTTGAATTACAATTTCTTCTAGAAAGGTTTCAACACTATTTACAAGCTCGTCGCGCGCGTCTTCATCCTCATCATCAAGTAATTTTCTTTTTAAATTCGCGAAGTTTTCTTCTTTAACGAATTTAATCATCCACGCAAAAGTTATTACTAAGACATAAGTAAAAAACGCATTTGCTTCACCACGCCAGACGTGAGACTGATGAAGTCTTAACGGGTCGTAGTCGTCCTCCCCCTCCGCCGCCGCCCGAATTTCTCGGAATTCTGTGTTTACAAAATCAATCATTCTTTGTGTATGCGGTTCTATATCAGTTTGGCGTACAACATTATCTATAATCATGTGAACGTTTCTTTTTCTGAAAGCATCTTGAAGTTTATTATCGTGTGGTATTGTTGGGCCGATATGGTCTAAATGTTCTATAACTACTCTAGGATTACTTGAAAAGCGAATAGACGTATCTTGTGGTCTAGCAGGAACAATAGGTGGTGGCGACATAGGCAGCATATCGGGAGATGGTGTAGAATTTCCGGGACCGCCTGCTAATCTACCAGAACCTTCGCCAGTATCACTTGCAAGAAGCAGATGTTTTTCTCTTAATTCACCTTGATAGAAGTCCCTTCGAACCTTTGCATTAGTTAAACCTCGGTCACTAGCTTCTCTATCAAATCTGCGATGTAAAATAGCTTCATTCGAAGTTCTAGTTGCACCAAGACGACGACTTCTTCTTCGTTGCATCTGAGGGACACCGTGAAATTCTCGTGTAATATTATATAATGCACCTTTGTTATCTCTTCTTCGCGATACAATCACACCATACATTATAGTAGGAGGTTGCAAGTCAGTACGCCACATAACCTTATCACCTACTTTGTATTCATATTGATCCGAACCTGCTTTTCTGGTTCCTTTCTTACCTTTCTTTGCCGTCTTGCCTTTCTTCGCTTTTCCAGCAGCACCCGGATTTGTACCAACATCAGTAATATGAAGCAAATCACGTTCATCCATTAAACCTTGATTTGTATTCGCGCCGTTCGGAAGAATACGCATTCCTGTAGCGAATTGTACTTCTCCTGGTTGATATTGACGCTGATCGAAAAAACTATGCCAAGTTCGCAGTCCTTGTTCCTCCTCTGCCACATTAAATCTTTCATGTACAGCGTCATAAGGATCCACCTGCGGTGAACGGTTGGCGCTTGCTCGTGAACTTGTTCGTCGAATCCCGTGATCGGGGTTGGTGTCGGAGAAGTAACCACTCCAATTTACGCCATATTGTGGACCTCTATCGCCAATACCTTCTAAACTTATAATTTCACCAGTCATTATCATTATTCCGCCATCGAAGGTAATCGGGGGATCGCCGTGTACTCGATTAACGCGCCACATCACCATATCATCAATGGCAAATTTATGCATTGATTTATTATCACCTGCTTTTCTATTATTCTTTCTTGTTCTTTTTTTAGCCTTTTTTGGCATTATTTATATATATTACAAGTAAAATAATTTTAGTCTTTGCAGTCATTAATTTGAACTTCATTTGAGATTTTTTTTATGATTTTTTTCTCTCCACTATCATCAATATTTTCTACAACGCTTTTAACAAAATCCAAGTATTGTTGTGTAAGTTCTTCGCTTTCACACCAATTAGGATGTTTATCTTCCCACTCTTTTATAGCCTGAGTATGTTTTTTTTTAACATTTTTAATGGATTGTTCTATAATTTCGTGATTATCCTTTGCCCATTTGTTTTCGTCCTTAATATACAACGTTTTCCTTTTTGTATCAGTACAATGAATTGGGCGTTTATCAACATCTAACGCATTCAAGCCGTTAACAAATATATTACTAATTCCGCTAATAACACCATTTGTTTTCGTAAATTCTAAATCCTTGAGTTCGATCTTTAAATTATTGATAAATTCACTCATATTAATCGCGTCTTTACACGTTTCGTTTAAAAATACATTCAAATTGAATGTGTTTGTGTTTGTATTGTATATATTTCCAGAGACATTCATCTGTGGAATCACCTCATTTTGGATAATATCGAGGCACATATCCAATTTTTTGTTCAATTGTTCGTTATTCAGCGCATTTTCTGGTTCTGTTACTGTCGTTACGATATTTTCCTCTTTTACATACTGACATCTCTTTTTATGGTAATGTAAGCTTTGACGGTGTTTGTATGATTTGCCACAAATGCACACAAATTCGTTGGAAACTTGCTCCTTTTGTAAGGATTTTGTCAGTATTTTATGTTTATGCGTTGAGAGGTGCTTGTTATAATTATGTTTTCGTGACGTTCTATAGTCACAGGCATTGCATTCGAAAATCTGTGCTACTTTTTGTAGCATTTTTGTCAGTATTTTATACTTACATAAAAGTAGCAGAATTATTCCTAAATTCTTTTTCTAAAATATAAAATTTTTCAGTAACAACTTTTTTGACTGATATTCAAAAAATTATAGGGTTTGTGACGATAAGTCAAATTTTTCAAATTTTTAGCTTTTTTACAAAACTATTTTGAAAATATACAAAAATGGACAATTTTTTTGTCCATTTTTACAAAAAAAATATTTAATGTTTCAGAATATCGAAAAAAATGAAAATTTTGGTTAATATTAATAAAATTGAATTACTATTATTTGAAAAAGTATAAAGACAACCAAAGAAACAAAACAAACTTACACTATGGATATTTCAAATAATTCGAAACTTTCGAGCTTTTCGCGAGTGAAGCGCACTCCCGAGGGAGAACGTCCTTCTGTGGCAGCTACCCACACAGATATCGCGGTTGTTTTTGACCGTTCTGCCTCTATGCAGTGGAAAATGCAGCATGTTTGCAAAGGGTTTATTGAATTTGTTGGAAAAATGCAAGAAGAGCAAGATGCGAATTCTAGCACTATTCGTCTTACTATGGTTCCATTTAGTACTCAGCGAGAAATTGAATTTGTAAATGCAGAGAATATTGAGAATGTTCAATGTTTCAACAAAACGAGTATCCTTTCACCGTCGCTGGATCAACTCGACTATATGATACTGCGATGGAGGTTTTGGAAGAACAAAATCAGCGTTGTGACGCGAGTGAGCTTCCTGCTGCTGTTCGTGCGCTTGATGGTTCTTGGAAAAAGATTCTTGTTGTTGTTACTGATGGTATGGATAATCAAAGCACGCATTCTCGAAGTGATTTTAATAATGCAATCACTCGGGCAAGAGCAGATGGAACACTGTGTATCTTTCTTGGAGCAGATCAGGATGCAGTTACTGTTGGTGCTAGTTATGGATTCAGTCCAGATCACGCAATGACTTTTGGTGGTGAAGGTGCTACTCACGCAATGGGAGCGGCTCTTTCTGGAATGACAGCAGATTCAATCCGCGGTGCACCAACAGTTGGTTTTACTCAACTTCAGCGCGAGAATTCCGCAGGTGTGGATTATGATTATGATGCCTCCGCTGCTACGTTGAGACAGAACGTAGTGTTTAGTCCACCCTTGCCGCCACTACTTGTTCCGGCGCCAGCAATTCCATTGCCTAATCCATATACTCAACCCACACTTGTTCGAAATGAAACATCAGCAACTGGAAATGATTCAACAGATACACAAACCACAAATTAAAATTGATTTAAATTTATTTAAAAAACTTTTTTTAACCAAAAGATAAATATGACACCACCATTTGCAACGTATTCTACAGATGGGAGGCGATGGGCAACACCATTAGGTATGCACACACACTCTTCCAATCGTGTCCGTGAAACTGAACGTAGGCGGCTAGAGCAACGTGATTCACCGGACGTTATTCCAGATTGGCTGGATGAGCCTTTAATCTTAGAAAAAAATAAAGACGAGCATAATAGGTGGTGGGTTCAAACAGTTAGTTCGCTAGAAGAAATTCACCGTCACACATTTCAATCAGTTTTGGAGGATGGATTAATGACGAATGCATACATTTATGCTCAATCAACTACTGCAGCATCATCAGCAGATAATCGTGAAAAAGAAAAAATTGCATATAATATTCGTCGATTTCTTCGCGAAATTGATATTCGAGGATCTGAAATTCAAAAGGAAAGGTTGGGTAGATGGAAGTCATCTATTATTCCTTCAAATAATGGAATTCATAACTTAGTAAAGAGTGCAAGGACCGCGCCTCTACTAACTTGCGGTGGAGGTGGAGGTGGAAGTATGTAAAAAATTGATTTAGTTTTATTTAAAAAACTTTTTTTAAATAACAACAACAACAATGCAATTTCTAAGTGAACCAGCTAGTCTTCCTGTTACAAAGGTAGATTGGGAAAGTGTTTTCCCAAACTTTCACTTTAACGGTGATACGATCGTTGGCGAATTTAATAATTTTGGAACATCAGTAAAACCGATTGTTATTACCTTGTCAGATTTGTTTCATCCAGTCAAACCGTTCATATTCAATTGTCACGTAAAATTCCGTAATCCTGATTTTATTGGAAATCAAAAAAATCCACAAAATGATGAAGTTTCTCTCTTTACACCTGATGAGGAAGAATATATTCGTCCGAGTGATTATCATTCTATTGGAATTCGCAGTAATGGACGAGTATACATCCCAAAGGAAAAGGCACATAGATTTATTGGAGAATGGTGGTTGAATAATGTGTGGCCTGAAATAAAAGATAGTCCAGGAGTTACAAAATATAGTGCGTTCCATCGATTCAACGGAGTTGAAATGGAAAAGTATATTCCAGGTTGGACAAGCAACTGGCACTTCTTTTCAAGGGATGTTTGTGAGATAATGGAATTCTAAACTTAAAATAAAGCACTAAATTTATTAAAACTTAAAATAAAGAACTAAAAATTATGAACCATACCTGGTAATGATTGCAAATAGTATATTTATTTTACGATAAGACTGAGAAAAATTATACAATAATTATAATAAAAACTGTGACGATAATATGGTATAATAATAAAATCAACACACTACAAATGATTTCAGTGTGAGAATATAATATAATTATAAAAATTTTTTTGTTATGATAAATGAACACATAATACAAATTAAATACTTTTTTATCACACTTAAATTAAAATCAACAAATTAAAATCAACAAATACAATTATTATTCAATAACACTGATTATCGTCTAGTTATTTCTAATTAATTCTAATAACTAATTAGAAATCAACAC
>Ga0181415_1000111_pt1 | contig 20865 bp, 19 predicted proteins | sample 38SPOviralmetaG_FD_130140 | JGI IMG/M metagenome (GOLD analysis project Ga0181415, IMG submission 130140) | Marine viral communities from the oligotrophic San Pedro Time Series (SPOT) site, San Pedro Channel, CA, USA - 38 SPOT_SRF_2012-12-11 | ecosystem: Environmental > Aquatic > Marine > Strait...
TCACTTGCAAGAACTATTGGTAACTTTCTAGAAGGTACTGTAGAAGGAGCTACAACGCTTTCTGCTGGCGTTACAGAGCCACAAAATACTACAGAGACCATAGCTAGAAGCATGGGATCTTTATTTGGGTTTGTAGGGACATTTCCTATTGGCGGTGGAGTTTTAGCTACTGGTTTAAAAGTTGGATCAAAAGCACTTCGTGGTGCAAAAATATTACAAAAATCTACTAAAGCTAAAAAGCTTGCTGATTTTGGTGACAGAGCAGCCGCAAGTGTTTCTAAAGCAACTGGTGATAGAAACTTTGTACCTATTTTTAGTGTACCTAAATGGACAGCTACAAAAACAATGGAGTTTGTTGGTAAGCAAGCTAAAACCCAAGATTTAATTAATAGTTATAAATGGCTTCAGAAAGGAACTAGATCTGAAGCAATGATACATGAAGCTATAAATCTTGGTTTAATGAGTGGTATGTCTACATTAACTATAAACCCAAGCAATTGGAAAGAAACATACGATGATGCGTTTGGAGCAATTCTTTCTGGTGGTGCTATGGGTGCTACGTTTGGTGGTATTGGTAACTTTATTAAAATTAAAAATGCACTTAACTCTACTAATCCTTTTATAAGAAAAAATGGTGAAACAGTTGTTAAAGGTATGGTTGGTGCGGTTGCACAAGGTATGTTTATGCATGCTCAAACTCCTGACGATGTTGATATACCATTAGCAGAGCAAGTATATGAATATGCTCTTGGTGCGTATTTTGGTGCTAATGCACAATCAGGACTTAAAAGAGCCGTTGCAGGTAATCGAGACATAATTACAAAAGCTAGAGAAAAAGATGTTCCTATATCAGAGTTAGCTAAGGATAGAAATTTAAGTAAAGAAGTACAAACTGAATTAGAAAATTTAAAAACGCAAGAAGACGCTGCTAACAACATAATGAAATCTGTTTTGCAAGAACGTGGTGCTCCATTAGAATACAATCCTCAAGATTTTTATGATGCAAGCGTTACTGGCGGAACACATAAAGGTAAAGCTGGCAAAATAATAGCAGTTAATGAAAAAACAGGAAGAGCAACTCTTGACTTAGGTGATGGTAGAAATACTACTATAAAAGTAAACAATTTAGAATACAGAGAACCTGGAGAAGTTGATTATAAACCAGGAGAGTCTTTTATAGAAGATCATACGACTGCAGTATCTAATGTAATGGAGTTAATTGAAGCTAATAGACCTACTAATACTTACATAAACAAAAGTTTAGAAAATGCATCTTATGAAATACAAAAACAATTAAGAGATGCAGGAGCACCTTTAGACAGGTTAAGTATTCAAAGAAAAATTAAAGAAGCAGTTGCTGGTAAGTCTGATTACAATTGGAACTCAATGGTTGATTCTTTAAATGAAAAATTTTCTGATGTTGGAACTATATTAAATATTGGTGAAAAAAGTGTACTTAATAATCTTGGAAGAAATTTAAGAAAATTTGCTAAAAGTGAGCAGAATAAACAATCTGTTGATATGATACATCTTAATTTAAATAGCACAGGAATAGCTTTAGAACCATACGGACATTTAAATGCTAAAAATCAAGTAGTAGCTAATAAAAGAAGACATGTTGCTAAGTGGGTTGGTAAAAAATATACTAACACTGATCCTTTTACATACAATGAAATAGCAACAAGAGAAGGAATTATTGAAACAAATAAAGGCTTAAAGGGAATAGTTACAAAAATATTTAGAGAAAAAGATTTAGCTAACTCTAATTGGTTAAAAAATAAATTAACTAAAGATGAATTAAACGCTAGATACAAACACGTAAGAAAAACAAAAGACTTATATGACAGCAAGAAGTTTGTTCTTGGAGGTAATGGTGAAAAAGACACTATTATTTTTACCGATTTACAATTTCCAAGAACTCCTAGATCAAATGTAGTTAGAGCACCTGGAAATTATATTTTAAATGCTACTAAAGGACATCCAGAGTTAATTAAAACAATAAAAAATCAACAAAAAACTTTTACAAAATTATATAATTTATCACAAAAATCTCAAGCACAAGGAGAAAGAGAGTTAGGTAAAAAATATACTAATACAGAATATGCTTATCAAAATATGGTAGCTAGTAAAATAATGTGGATTGAAAATCTTAATCAAAAATCATTTAAAGAAATACTAGATGCTAATAAAAAAGCAGTAAAAGAAGGTAAGCGTAAACCTTATATAGATAATGCAATTGATTTAAATAAAAGATTTCCTGTAATGCATGCTAGTGAACCAGCTTGGGACAGAGCAGTTTATGAAGGTTTAAAAGATGTAGAAAATGGAAACTTAAAAGTAGTATTAGTTAATGCGTTAAATAAAAATTCTAAAGCAAGATATGAAAAAATTATAAGTAAGACTTTAGGTAAAGAACTAGACGCTCATAGAGATGGTATATATGTCCTTAGACGAGATATTTTTGATGCAGCTATACAAGATAACGGTTTACCTAAAAACGTTGCTAGTGGCAAAGGCACATTGTTAACTACAAATGGCAATAAAGGATTAATGTTAGGTAAGTATGCATATGTTAGAGCTACAGAAGCACTAGACGCTTCATTTAAAAAAGATGGTATTCATGGAGAATTATACGATACAAGTATAAAACAACTTGGTGAAAGAGAAATGTATGATGTATCTCTTAAAAAAGGTCAAAGTGTGTACACAAATAGTAAAGGAAAAGAGTTAGCTGGGTCTGTAATTGCTGAAGAAATACCTATTATTGACCACAGAATGAATCTTGGTGTTTACGAAAACCCCATAAGAAATCTTTCTAATGCTGTTAGTGCATTGCAAAGATGGGAATGGTCTTATTCTCCTTATATGAAAAAAGCTGGTGTAAGTCAGAAAGAAATAAAAGATTTTTTTAGAGAACTAACACAAGAAAATTTTGAAGGTAAAGAGTCAATAAATAAATTACTTCGTAAAGAAAGTAAGATAACTGAAGAAGAGTTAGCTAAAGTTAGAGAAGTAGATATTGATGATATGAATGTTGATTTGGTTATGAAAATAGCTAGCTCACATAAAGATAGTCCTTTGTATCGAACAATTTGGGACAAGCTACATAGAAGATTAAATGAAGTTCAGGACTTAGCTTCTGGAAATGATTTTGTTGACACAGAAGCATTAGACTATATGAACGAATTACTTAACGTTAGAAGTATGTCTGATAACATATTAAAAATGGCTCCTGATATTACACCATTAATAAATAATCATAAGTGGGTAAAAAATTATTCAAGTATGGTACTAAAAAATTATTTATTAAATAGGATAAATAAACCAAAAGAAAAATACAGTTCTAAACACATATTTTTACCTTATGATAGATACATGCAGACAAATAAACTAACTGCAGGGTTAAAACCAGGTGAAATAATAATGTACAAAGGTGCTGCTCAAGCAAAAGTAGAACTTAACGGCAAAGAAATGACTTTAGAAAAAGCATTGCAAATAGATCCTAATTTAGAACAAGTGTTATTGCGTGTACCTGCTGACAACATTAGTGGGCAAAGAGTTGTTAAAGTAAAAGTTGTTCTTAACGAACAAGGTACTGGTATTGTTGTGCATCCAGAAGACATGCATTTTATGGGTGGTGCAGATTTAGATATTGATAGTGGGTTTATGTATAGAAGCACACCTAAAAAATTTAGAGATGCTATTAAAAACTCAAAAGATGTAATGAAAGATGTAGATCCTACTGGACCTGAAGCAGTTGCTCAGTTTTCTAAAGGAGATATTGCAGGAATACCTACAAAAGAAATATTAAAAAACCCTGCATATATGCTCGATCCTTTTATATCAGAACAAATTGGTCACAATTCAAGAACAAACAATGTAAATCTTGGAATAGCTGTAAGCACTGGTCAAGGTTATGGAAGAATGTTAGACTATGTTTTAAATAATCCAGGTAAAGATTATAAAGCTTTTGGATTACCTAAAGAAATATTAGAAAATACAAAAAACTTTAAAGAAACTGTATTAAATATTAAATCAACAGGTGATGTAACAGAGTATATGAAAGAAGTGCAAAAAGCTGTAAACATGTATGCTGATGCTGGAAAATTTGGTTCTTTAATGTCTGGAAGTAGATTAAAAGAAAAGATGTTTTTAGACACTGGGGTTCTTGTTTCTGTTAAAGATAAAATAACAGGTGTTTCATTTGATTTAAGTTCTGAAATGTCTCAAAAAGTAATTGATAATCATACTGTATTTGGCAAATCTCAACAATTTAAACAATCATTAAATGGTGTTTATTTTGATAATGGTGTTCGTAAACAAATGACAATTGATCAAGCTAGGGAAGCTGCTCAAGATTATTTAGACGCACTTAAAACAAATAACATTGAACCTGACTCTATGCCAGGAGTTTTAACTGTTAAAGCTGAAAAGTTATTAAACTTTGAAAGTAATAATAATTTTATTGGAAATATTAATACAGAAAAATTAAACAAACTATACGCTGAAACAGTTGCCAGGTCTGAAAAAGATAAAATAATAACATCCTACAACAGAAGAGATCTGCAAGGAACTAAAGCAAAAAACATTAATACGTTTAAAGATTTTGTTTCAAGTGATATTGATTTTATAACTACAGTTAGAAAGCTTGAACAAACATATAAAAAAGCTAAAGAACAAATGACAGATGAGCAATTTAAAAGGATGCAAAATGATGTTCTTGACGCTGCTACAGAGCTTAGAGTTGAATGGCAATTAGAAAAATATTGGAACACTAACCGAAAAGTATTAGCAAACAAAGGTTCAGTTAAATTAGCAGATGCAATTAATAAATCTATTGAATTGCAAGCTCTTAATTTTAGAGCTGAGAGTCCCATTAAAGAACAATTATTTTATGACATGCTTACAAGTAATGTTGTTACTGGAGTAAATCAAAAGTCAGATATACTTAGAAACAAAATGAGAAACAAACTCTTAGCAAGTCCTGCATTAAAAGGACAAAATATTAGACCAGAATTAGAAAAATTTATGGATCAATTTACTGCAGATAAATTAGATGCTTTAACTAAAGATCCTTACAGTAAAAACAAATCTATTAATTTAGATTTAATGTATAGCGTAGACGCAATACCTCCAAAGTATTTAAAAAATCATTTTAAAATAAGACAACAAATAGAAGAATCTATACAGGGTTATACTGCACCTGTATTAGAAGTTCAAAAACAACGTAAACAACAAATACGTGAAAAAATAAGAGGTTATAATGAGGGTAAAGCCAGGCAAGAACTAATTGATAAAGTAAATAGCCAAGTGTCTAATAACGCAGAATTAAGAGAAATGCGTAGTGATTTAGAAGCTATATTAGATAGAGAACCTGAGCTTCTTGCTAAAATAGAACAAGCATTTCCTGCAATGTCTAATAGACCATATGCAACTAGTTTAATAGACAACGTGTACGGCAAAAGTTTAAAAGATGCTACAGCTGGAGATATACAAAATTTTATTAATTTTTTTAAAGAAAGAATGACAGCACAAGAATGGGTTTCTTATAAAAATAATGAACCTAAGTCTAAGAAATTATTTAATTCTGCTTATTGGTCTTTTCCTGAAACTATTGTAAATAGAGTAGGACCGTTTGATTTATCTTTTGTTCCAGTTGATGGACCTAGAAAAGTACTAGAAAATGGTAAACTTGTAGAAAAAAAAGATTTACTTGTTCCAGTATCTGGTTTTGAAAGACTTACAGTTGATAACAAAGCTGGTTCAGAAATAGTCACTGGTCTTACCGATCAATTAAACAATTTATTTTTAAAAGGAAGATTTGATTGGCTTCAGTCTATAAACGATCAAGGAATACAGCGTTTAGCTGTTGAAGCTGCTATTGGTAAACATGAAGGAGTTAATGCTAAAAAACATAAAACATATCAAGATGGATTAGATAAAAGTTTAAAAATATTAGAAAAAATTGGTAAACAAGAATACAGTGTTACACTTGATGGTAAAACTAAGCCTATAACTGGTGAAAAAATAGTTGATAGATTAGCTAAAGATATTCGTGAATCAGTAGAGTTTGTTAATAAAAATTTTTTACATACAGATGTTAGTTTTAGAAATTTTTTACTTGAAGGTAAAAGAGGTGAGCCAAGAATAAGAGAAGTAATAAGAAGAAGAATACAACCTATTTTAAGAGATTTTAATAAACGAGAATCATTACTAGAAGGTAGAATAGATAAGTCTATTAGCAATGACAACCTTTTTAAATTTATGGAATTATGGAAAAGAAGTGAACAAGTAAGAGAATACGATGGAAGAGTTATATTAAACAGAGATTTAAAAAATTTAGATCGTGCTGAATATGATAAGTGGTTAGAGAAAAATATTAATGAAATAGATGCAAAATACGGAGTTGGTGAAATTGGAGAAGGATATTTTCCACATAGAAATATTCCTAAAAAAATTGTAGATGAATATATAGAATCAAAAGCTGCAGAAAAAGGAGGGTTAGATGCCAATATAGAAAGTTATTTAAAATCAGAAATTAATCTTGGCAATTTAGGCAGAGCTGATGGTGGGGCTATGCAACCTTATAACAACATTATTTTACATCAAGGAGATAGAAGTCCAGCAAGATTAAAAATAAAAGATAAAACTGCACAAACTCTATCACCTAATCAACGTAGAAGATCGGCTAATTTACCTGAATATGAAAAAAATATAAATGTTTTATCGCAATACATGGGTCAAATATTAAAAGCTAGATATAATGCACTAATGGCTTTGTCAAATGCTGAAACAATTAGAACGTTTGAAAACGCAAAATATAAAGATGGTACGCCTGTTATGGGTAGTAAAGAAAACAGACAGCATTGGGGTAGGTTTATGAGAATGACTACTTTAAAAGATATTGGAGGTCAACATATTTTACCTGAACAGTGGTTAAATGATAAAGCGTTTCCAATGAATAAATTATATACAGGATTTACAGAAGGACAATTATATAAAAGATTAAACAAAATGGGTAAGTTTTTTGGTAAAGAAGAACTGTTCTTGCCAAAAGATAGAAATGGTAAAATTACTCCTGAAGCTCTTTCTGATAGGTTAAATTGGTTAAGTAATCTTGAGGCTAGAGTTAGTACGTCTACTTTGTTATTTAATACTAGAGGTTGGGTTTATAACATGTTTGGTGGTAATGCTAACTCGTTAATATCTGCTGGTTTTAACCCAATGAAAAAAGCTTATGATTATAATTATCTCAGGTCAATAATACCTGATCCTAATTTGAAAAAAGGACAACCTGATAATAGAGGTAAAGATTGGTTTTTAAATTGGGCTAAAGAACAAGGTGTTATAGAAACATTTTGGACATCAGAACTGTCAGCAAACAATTCTTTTAGAGCTATTAAAAATATGAAAGGATATCATTCTTTTAGAGATGAGTTAAGGATGGCTTCAGGTCTTAAAAAAGATACAAGAACTGATAAAAGAGATGTTATGGAAGTTCTTAAAAAGTATCAAATAGATCAAAAAGCTACTGATTTAGGTGGGTTTTTTATGAAACACGCTGAACAAGAACTAAGATTACGTTCTTTTTTAGCACATTATGTTAAAGCTAGAGAAGTTTTTGCTGCAAGGGGAGCAACGTTTACTGCTAATGATCCAGCTATATTAAAAATTGCGTTAGAAGGTACTGTTGGGAGCCAATATCTTTATAATAATGTATCAAGACCACTTGCAACAGCAAGTCCAGCAGGTCGTATAATGAGTAGGTTTCAGTTATGGGCAGGTAATAGTTTACGATTACGTAAAGATGTAACTAAAATGGCAGCAGATGTGGGATTTAAAAAAGGAACTGAAGAATATAAAAAATATGAGCGTATGTTGGGTGCAGATATGATGATGTTTGCAATGGCATCAATGTTACCTTATAGTATGTTTGATGCTACGTTACCACCTCCATACAATTATTATACAGAGTTTTCTCAAATGTTATATGGTACTCCACAAGAAAAAGAAAGAGCGTTCTTTGGTACGTTACCATATCCGTTAAACGTTACAGGTCTTATAACACCTCCTAGTGCACGTTATATAACACAACCACTTGGTAATTTAATGACGGGTGATTGGGAAAGATTTTGGGATTATCAAATATATACATGGTTTCCATATGGAATGGTAATGAAGACAGGTAATGATATAATTAAATCTCCTATAAAAGCAGTAGATAAATTATCAGGGTTTCCTTTATATAGGTTAAATTACATGTCTCAAGAAAATGACAAAGAGGAAGAATAAGATTTTTTGTAGCGTATATGTAGCGTATTGTACTACATTCATTGGCACAATTGGTATTTCAAAATGGGGAGTTTAGAGTACAAACAGATGCCGAAGTGGTGGAACTGGTAGACACGCAGTCTTGAGGGGTCGTACTCTAAGTACTTGTTTTTAAATACCTTATTCAACAACTAAGTAACCGTGTAGCGGTTATGTAGCAGAATGAGGCTTATATGTACAAGAACAATGGATCCTATTATACAAGCGTACAGCTTAATGGATTAAGATTACAGCGTAGTTTACATACCAAGAACAAAAAAACTGCAAAGGTTAGAGAGCCAAAGGTTCGTAACCTATTATACAATCAGATACTAACAGGTAAAGTTGATCCCAGGAAAAACAATCCTGGTTTAAAAGCTATGGTTGAGTTGTTCTTAAGAAAAAAAAGATTAGATAAAGTGTCTCCTAACACTTATAACACTTATAAATATACCCTAAGACCTTGGGTAAAAAAACAAAGTCTTCCTGAAAATAAAAATACTGCGATGAGTTGGATGAGAATGCTTAATGCATTTTACAATTGGGCTAATAAAGAATTTAAAGATACTGATTTCGAATTATATACTGATATTGGTCAAGCTATTAGGTCAAGAGTATTTACGGGGGGAGAAAAGGGGGGAATCTTGGGGGGATTAGTTGATTGTGGTGTTGTTGTTGAGGTTGGGAGTTTGTGTGATTTTCAGGATTTTGTTAGGTTAGCTTATTATACAGGCTGCAGACGTGCAGAGTTAGCGGGACTTTCTTTTAAGGATATTCACAAAGATAAGATGTTAGTTAGGGGGAAGACAGGTGAGAGATGGGTTAAGTTGAATCCTCAAGCTAGAGGAATATTACAAGAAAGAAATAGTTTATGGGATTATAATTTAGATTGGATATCTAAAACATTTAGCAGATGTATGTTTGCTATGGGGATTGAAGATGCAATATTTCACGACCTTAGAAGGACGTTTGGATATGACCTAATAGTTCAGGGAATGCCAATATACCAAGTTAGTAAACTGTTGGGTCATAGAAGCGTAGTGACCACTGAAAGACACTACGCTCCACTTTTAGCTACCGAAGTAGATGATTTTATACTATGAACGTTTTTTAAATATTGTTAGTATAGTATATTTGTTACCTTTACCACTTTCCCAGATCCAGCTATTAAGCATAACTAATGCTAGGATAAATAATAATGAGAATATAATCATTTGTACTCCTTATTATATATGTTACCCCTGATAAGATGTATATCTCCAGGCATAACTCGTTTGATATTACCTTCTGCAGCACGTTTAGCCCAGCGTGTGATCATTCTTTCTATGTCTTCTTCAAGAAGCTTGTATGCTGTCTCACTTAATTGAACTCCTGCATTTTTAAATATCTTTTTAAATAATGATTTTTTAATTATCATTTTATTTTTCTCCAATTGTTGGTGGAAATACCATTATTTTGCCTGTTTTACTTAGTTTATCTTTAAAATAACTCCAAGGCATAAGAACTTTATTAAAAAATTTATAATGATAATTTGTAACTCCGTCAGTTGCATCGTCTAGTGCTTGGTCATAACCATGTCGATAACCACGTCTATAACAATTTTCTTGTGTTTTATATTCTTCTTTTTCTTTTTTAGTTAATGGTTTCATTAACTCATTGAATGAATACACTTTATCTTTTTTCATTTTGTACTCCTATTAGGCGATAATTTATTTAAATATATAAAAAACATTTTTTCTAACTGAAATGGTTCTACTTCTATAGCACTTGATAACTCGTTTATAAATTGTGACCATTCATCTGCTAATGTTTCTTCATGTTCTTCATATAGTTTATCATCTATATGTTCTTGTTCTGTTGTCATTAATTTTTCCTTTAAATTTTTTAACTTGATAAGTTCTCCTGCAAGATAGACACTCATGTCTAATGCTTCTTCTAAAGCTTCTTGCAGGAAATCTCTTTTATCATCAACGTAAATTGTTTGTCCATATTTTTTAGCACCTAGTTCTATTCTTGCTTTTATATAAGCTTCTATTTCATTATTTATACCTAGTTGCTGCATATTGGACATACCTCTTTCTTTTTTCCATAAGTAGGAAAGTTTTCATAAATAAGAACTGCTCCACCATAGTCTCTTCTATTGTGTTCCCAGCACTTATTGCATAATTTGCAATGTTTAATAAATTTGTCAGCTCGAATAGAGTCCTTATCTTTAAAAGGGTTTTGTTTATATTTTTGTTTTGCCTTATCAGGATTTGAAAAATTCTTTACAAACTCATTTATTATATTAGCCATTATGCCTCTGCTTTATCTTCTAAGTCAAAGTCGTCAAACCATAATGGTTGTTCTTGTTTAATCATATTGATTTTGACATCCTCTGACTCTATACTTAATGACTCTCCAATACTTTTCTTTGTACCTTCAATGAAATCATCCATTGCTTTTGTGTTATTGTCTACAATATAGTCTTTAAACTTTATTGAGACCTCTATCGTGATCCATGAATCCATGTTCTTCTTACTCATAATTATTTAAGTGGGGTGTTTGTCGCCAAACACGCAATATATAATGCTTTAAATATCATCCTATTCATTAACCACAAACCTTATAGGTCCTTTCATATTTGGTTATTAAATAATATTTTTTAAAACTAATTGCAAACACCCCTCTTAAGGTTAATGTTTGATATTCTTTTGAATAAAATGATCAAATGGAACTACTGCGTAAGTAGGTGCATGGTTTCTTGTAAAAACAAGAACAGGTGTTCTATCCTCTGGACAGTTTTTTCCTGCTTGTTCTAGTGCACTCCATATATTTAGTTTTTCTACATTTTTACATTCAAAAGAATAAGGAATTTTTTTTCTGGCAGCAGGAGAGAGGACTATATCTTCTCCTGTCATACCCATTGTTTGTGATTTAATGTCGTCTTCTTCAAGCTTAGGCATAGCTGTTCTGAGTTCGTCTCGTACTAAGTTTTGTAATCTTCTACCTTTAGCTTTTGATGATTTAGCAGACATCAGTCACAAACCCCTGCTTCGCATTTATCAGGACCATTGTAAGTCTCAGGTGATCCCATATTATTAGATTCTTCATAAGGTATAGGAGACTTTGCATGTTCTACCATATTTGCTTCATATGTTTTTAACATAAGTTCTCCAACATGACTTAATGTTTTCCCACCTACTTTAACTAGTAACTTTGCAATTTCAAGGTATGTGTTAACTGGTAACACAGGTTTTACGTGTGTTATATTTTTCATGATATTTTAAGTCTCCTTTCTCTTTTTATACTTGCATACTCTACTCCATCAGAATTTATCTCACTATATTCTATAGCTCCGTTTAGATTTTCCATCATATGTTTTCTAAGTTTTGTTTTATCAACAGATTTTGTGATCTTTACAAACTTTTCAGGAACATCATCTGCATCTTTAACTATTAATTTTCCTGCAGTTTCATAAGTTGTAAATTTTCCAAGGTCTGTTTTTATTGTCATGCCACCTGTTTTAGTAGGTTCTCCTGCATGTTCAACAATATCAACAATTAACTTTTTTACTCTGTCTTTAGCTTTTTGAATTTGAGTTTGTTTTGCTTGTAAATCATTTTTGTACTTAGCAAGAACATCTTTTTCTGCTTTTATGCTGGCTTCTGACATGTCTAATGCTGTTAATACATGTTTTATATTGTTTGTTTTAGCAAGCATTTGTTCTTCAAGTAGTTCTTGCTCGTTTTCTAATGTATTAAAAGCCTCAATAGAGCCATTTGTGCTGCTTGAATTAATTACAGTTAAGTATTTTTCATGCTCTATATCTAAATAACTATTAACCAAACTCCTTACTGTTGGTAAGGAATCTGGTTTGTCTTTTATTTCTTTCATTTTTTCTCCGTTATAAAAGTTATATTTTTAATATTCATATAAAAACTTCCCTCATTAATTGAAGATTGTTTATACACTACTTTATATGTTGTTATAACTTTAAGGTTTTTTACATTTTTTGTATCTACTCCTAAATATTTTAAGAATAAATACGTTAGATTTCTTTTTGCATCATGTTTGTGTATAAATCGTATTTCAACTGGATCTAAACTATTTTCTGCTTCCATGAACATTCCTCTATCATAGTCTTTTTGAAACATTGATATGGTATATTCTTTTAATGTTGGAGTTAGCGTATCATATAAACGACTTAAAAAGTTTGAATTTTTTTCCATTTGCATTGATAATTTTTTATTATTAATTGTCAAAATAAATGGCTTTAATATTTTTTTTATTTTATCGTTTTTAGCAGTAAATATTTTATTATTTTGCTTTACTGATATTGTTTCTATGACTTGTTTATTTATTGATCCGCAATCTATACAAACACATGTTCTGTATGTAAACCCTTTCTTTTTTCGCTTAGTTGCAATTACTTTAAGATTTACGCTACTGCAAATAAGACAATTACTTGTATTAATTGGAGGTATTTCATTTATGCGTTCTGTATTTTTAACTATCGAATCAATTTTAGTATTTAATTGAGTCAATATTGATTGTATTATAGCCACAGCATCTTCCTTTCTTGGCTAGTATTTAAGACCTGCTGGTTCGTTTATTACCTGAGTAAAATTAAAGGTATTAAAATCAAATGTGATTTGAGTGTCAAATGGCTGGTTGTCTCTACTTTTTGAAGAATAGAAATGTCTAGTATTAGATGTTTCTAAACCATCTAAACTCCATACGTGGTCTGCTTTTTGACCGATTGCGGCACTACCCATGCCACTATGTTTATGACGCTTACCATTTGTTTGTCTGACTCTATCTGATTCTGACTTTGGTATGTGTGATATAGCTATTACAATGAGGTTTTGTCTCTGTGCTATTTCACGCAAAGCTGCTATAGTAGTATCAAGTTTAGATTTTTGATCTCCACTATAGTGTTCTGTAGTTACACAATCTAATGTGTCAACAATTAGAACTTGAGGCATTTCTTCTGACGCAATTCGTTTTAATCCCATTACACTTGGTGCATAATCAGTTACTTTTATGTTTTTTAATATATCTCCATATGCTAAAGATCCGTTTGAGTAACTATTATCTATCTCGTGGGATGTTCTTGATTCTGCAATCTGTCTAAATCTTCTCCATAATAAATCATATGAAAACTCTGGACTGATGTACATTGTTTTTAATGGTAGTCTACATACAAAGTTTTGAGTAAAAGCTGTTTTACCCATACCTGTATCTGCTAGAATAACTGCTAATTCTCTAGGACGTACCCAATATTCACGACCAACATTAATAACTTTGTTTAAATCTATTCCTGGGTTTGTTTTACGCTCTTCTATCATTTTACCATACATTTCATGCATCTGATCAGAAGAGTAAACTGGAATTAATGGGTCATTGCCACGTTTCTTACTAGAAAAGTAAATACAACTGTTTTTACAGTTAGCATCCATTAATTCATCAATACAAGTATACTTACGGTCATTGAAGTAGATGTATTTAGTTACTTCTACTGCTTCTGATTCATCAAAACCATCGCTCATCAAAGACCAGTCTTTTGCCATTGCAAGTGCAGCAGAAAAAGGAATGCCATTGCGTCTATAATAAGAAATAATTCGTAATAAAGTATTACGTCTATTGCCAGATGTAGGACCATTTCGATACATTTGTTGTACGCATGGTGCTATCTGGTTTGGAGTAATATGATCATCAGATAACTCTGTTGATCTACTTACTACTTTCTTGTTTTCCTTTAAATTATTGATAATAGGACTCATTATCCTAGTTTTAATTTCAGTAGGAACAATATTTACTTTTCTGAGTATATTTTTTAAAGAACCTTTGTTAGATGCTAATTGATGTATTTCTTTTGCTGTATAATTAAATAACTCATCCATTGTTAGAGGTATTTTTATGAGATTTGTTTTTTTATTAATAGTGTATCCACAACGTATTAATCTTGTTTTATCATAAATATTGTCAGCCAATGGAAAGTGTTTTAATAAAGTATTTTTAACTACTCTTGGTAAGTCTACACCTGGTTCAAATTGGTAGATGTTTGGTAATGTAATATGGTAACCACTACCACTAAACCAAGGTATAACATGTGATTCTGGTATATCCATACCATAACACATATCATTTACAAACTCTTTTGTTTTATCAAGAATTTCTTCGTCTGAACTGTCTCCTCTGTCAATATCTAAAACAATTTGATTGATATATGCTTTACCGTCAAATCCTTTCAAAGTATTATATTTCTTTTGGTGCTCAATTATCTCTTCATCAAAACGATAATAACTAACATATAGTTCTTGATGTTCTTGATTATTTGCTAATTCTATATACTTTGTAATATCAGTGACGGGTATAATGTTTCCTCTGTTGCTAGGTGATCCTAAAGCAACTTCTGTGTATAGTATCATAATTATTCCTTGTAAAATAAAGGGGTACTTAGGGTTGAATTTGAACATGTCAATGTACCCCTTTATCAGCGGGAGCCAATTATCCCATGAACTTTGTTGAATTATCAAAGCTCAAATTTCCTTGGGGTAAATCATCTTTCTGCATCCATGCTTCTTGAGATGAACCATTGCTAACTTGATTAGGTAAAGAATCGCCTGGATCATAATTGTTTGTCCAGCCACCTTTATCTATTCTAGCTCTGTCTTTTAAGAAGTCTTTTTTAATTACTTCTTTTGGAGCATTAACAGGGTAGAAACGATTCCAAGTTGCAAACTTTCCGTCTTTCTTTTTATAGTTTATAAAAGAAACTTCTTTATTTAATAAACTAGTAAGAATTTCTTGAGTTAATTTATTATTAACTAACTCTCCAGCAATTCCTGCAGCTTGAAATAACTTTTGTACTTTGAATGCACCACCCCAGTCAACTACTGACCCAGTGTGATCTTTTCTAAAGTTACCACTAACAGTTACTTTTTTAGGGTATTGTAAACCATCAATAGCAATTTCTAATAAAACTGCTATATCCCATTTAACATCACCGTTTCCAAAATTAACTACTTCATCTGATGTATCAACTGCACTTTTAATTGTGCCTTTGTTATACCAAACATTATCGCCAAGATTGTTTTCGCTCCCTGAGTCACTTCCATTTCCTGTAAAGGATAAATTAGCCATTTAAGACCTCCATAGTTTGTTGTTTATTGTTTGTAGCTCCATTTGTAGAAGGTACTTCTGGAGCTTTTTTTACTTGATTAACTACATTAGACGGCTTTAGTGCTGCCTCTATAATTGTGTTGTAGTCAAATTCAAATACTTTATTGTGTAGATTTGGTATTCTCGAACCAATTGTACGTTCATCATATGCTTCAAATGACAATACTGGTTTTTGAGTTTCTTTATCTACTGTTGAGTAACCAATTGCATCAGCTATAGCAACTAGTTTTTTACCTAAACCTGCAGGTAAAGCAGGGGAAAGTTGTACTTTATTGTCAGTTATCTGAGTTTCTTTACTATGACTAACAAGAACTAATGTTTTACCAGTTCTTTTTACATAGTTTTGAAATTCTGCTACAATATCAAGCGTAATTTCTCTTGCTTTACTCCAACCAGCACCAAATGCTGCATCTCCAAGTTCATCAATCTTTAATTCAGCTTTTACTTGTGCTTCAGCCCAATCATTTAATTTGTCTACTGTATCAATTACAATAGTGTCAAATGGTAGTCCTTCTTCACTATGCATAGCCTGGATAATTTCTCCCATACTATACACTGGCATTGGCTGACCTCTATGCTTTCCATTTCTATATACATATCCACGTTCTGTAGGAGGAACAACTTCTATTTTATCTCTTTGCTTTCTTTTAGGTGGATAAATGGATAATATTGGTACTACATTAGCGTTATCTAAGAAATCTGTACCAAGGTCAGTATCGAGAACTATTGTCCCTTCTGAGCCTATTTTAGACCACTTACTTAGCTGTGTAGTTTTACCTGTTTTTGGTTGTCCGATGACATACCATGTAAGACCAGACATCATTGTTTCTGTGTCTAGTTTTGTTTTGATTATTTCAATCATATCGTCTCCCTATGTAATGGGTTATTGTATTATTGTGTGTACCTATTTCCTAATTTTTGACTAATAAATATGAAAAAAGGCTATATACAAACTGTTAGGAGTTTGTATTGTGTTGTGTTTTTTACAACTATTGGGTTAAGTTGTAATTAGTGTCGCATTTGAGCATCATAGATGGGAAGTTGAACACTAAATTGGTGTTGGATGGACTACTTGAATCAACCAATTTTCTTACTTGATTGTTAATAAATGCACCTGCCATAGATGCACAATAATTAGTTGATCTTGCGTTACAAGGTTCACTATCTCCGTCTTCATCTGAGTACCATTTTGTTAAATAATCTTTTTTAAATAACTCTAAATACGCATTTCTTTTTTCATAGTAATCTTCTATTAATTTTTGTCTTTCAGTGTATGCAATTCCACCATGATTTTCTGCTAAAGCATTTATTTTTTCAGTATAATCATCGAATATTTGTTGTTGATCTGTTTTTGGAATTATTTGCCATTGATACATTTGAAATGTTTCACTTCCCATTCTAGCATCAATAACATATTGATCACATGTTTTAAACTTGTGATTATATTTAAAGTTTGTTACAATTTTTTCTACAATGTCTTTTCTTCCTTCCATGTTATCAATTCCAATTATAACAAAGTATTTTTTTTGATTCTCAAAACTCATTTCTCTAGCTGCTCTATAATCATAATAAAACCTAGTCCGACTCCAAGGATTAAATTTTTGTCTTAACATATCAATTTCACAATTAGGGTTTATAGCATTCATTTGTTTACGCAACATTTTTACTTTACTGTTGCCAATATGAGTTAAATCATAGTGTTGTACACCTATGTTTACAGGATCTACTGTATCTGGATCCCATAACATAAACTTAGTAGCTCCAGCTCTTGCTAAATTCATTGCTGTATAACTACCAATTGCACCACATCCTATAATTTCAAAATAATGATTCTGTAACTGGAATATGTTTTGAAATCTTTGAGTAATCTGGCTCATCTAATTCTCCTAGTTCTTGTTCAACAACAATATCATCTATTGTCGTAATGTCTTCTAAAGTTGGTGGGTTATGAAGTTTAACATCAGTTGATTCTTCATTGTACAATGTAACTGCTTGGTTTATTTCTTTTAATGCTAGCTCGTGTTTAGTGTCGCCAACATTAAAACTTTCTATATTTGTATTTATTACAGATTCTAACTCTGAAAGAAATTCTTCAGTTGTTTCAAATTTATAATCTGATCGTTTTCTTAATGCAGTTTCTAGTTTTTTTACACGTTTTTTTCGTGGTTTAGGTTTGGGGTTAGGTTCATCAAGTTCTTTTTGCAGTTCTAATGCTTCTTGATTCATTTCTTCCATATCATAACCTGAAAATGACTCATTAAATAAATGTTCATCTTCATGTCCATATGGTAAACCATTACTTAAATCATCTTGATTAAAAAGTGGCAAGTTTTCATTATGTCTATAATAACTATTACTAAATTCAACTTTCTTTTCTTTAACAATGTTTTCTTTTATTTCATCTTTTAAATCAAATTCTTTATTACCTGTAAAGATTAAGTCAACATCTGTTTTAATGATTTGTTTTCTACCAAAAGAAGAATCAATAGTTTCTGCAAATATAGCTTCATGTTCTGCTTTATTATTTACAACAATAGCAAATACAGAACCATTTTCTGCAAACTCTTCAATGGTAGCATGATCAGTTCCTGACCAAAAAGCTTTCATTGTATGATGTGAATGCCACCAGCAAAACATAAATTTGCCTTGTTTAATTAACTCTTTATTGTCTTTTATGCAACTTCCTATATATTTAGATATAGCTGTTTTATGTAACGTTGTTGTTGCAGAAGAACAATCTTGTTTAAATATCACTGGTTCTTGCATAGTGCATTTATCATTTTCAATAATAACTGGTGCAAAACCTGATATTTCTGTTTTATATAAATCATATGCTTGTCTGGCATAAGCGACCATTTTATTATAATGGTCTTGATTTAAATGTAGTTTTAAATTTTTCATTCTTCTTCCTCATTTGTCATGTTTGTGGGATCTGATTCATCAATATAAAAAAGTTCATGATCTTTCCAATTAATTATGTATTTAGCATCCATTTTTATAAGCGTATCTATCATTGATACATGCATTGAAGTCATAGTATCAATTTCTTTTCTACATCTGTATAAATGTCTTAATTCATATAAAAGACCTTCGTCTGAATACCATCCATTATTTATACAATCAAAGAATGTTGGATGTGCTTTTAATATTTTTGATAACAAGCTCTTAAACATTAAATAATCTCTATCAATTAATTCTATCTTTTCAGAATCAGGTATTATTTCAGAGTTATTTTGTTTATAAGCATGATGATGTACAGATTCTAAATCCATTGTTTTTTTACATTCTGTAAACACACAAGAACGACATCCTTGCCTTAATGCTTCAATTTCTGAACTTCTTAGATATCCAGTTCTATTTCCTCTTCTTACTTCAGGAACGGCACAATAACTTTCTTTCATCATGCTAGTTGGTGTATTTACTGTAAATCTTTTTACTTTATACTCTTGCATTAAATTACCTGGATTTCGATACGGGTTTGCTAAACCTTGATTGTAAACTGTAGCCCAAGTACTAATAAAAGAGATATATCTAGTAAGATTACCTTCTTTGGTTATTTCTCTAAATTCTTCAGATCTGTCTCCTAAACAACCACTTACAGGACTATTAGAACCTCCACGATTGCCTGTTGTAAACATACAAGCTCCAGAAAACTTAAAAGAACTACTTAACACATCCTCAGTTATCATAGAGCTTAATATTGTATCAAACTGATTTTTATATAACAATTCTAAATCAATATCTACAATAGGTATTTCTATAGTTTGAAGGATAGAGTTAGTATTTAATTTTATATTAAATGGTCTATCATTTGTGTTTTTAGGTATATATTTAATTGTAGGGTCATAATATATATAAAGCTGTATTTTATAAATATTTTTATCTCCTACAACATTATTACCTTCATGATTTATGTTATGTATATATCTGTATTCAACATTTTTTATACCTGGTATTTGTTTTAAGTTGTCAAAAGTAGTTCTAATCTGTTTTGCTATTTGATTTAAAACATCTGTACCTTTCTTTTGTAATTGGTATTTTTGTACATTGTTTTCTATCCATAATAGTGATTTGAATTGTCTACTATTTACAACTTCTTTAACGCTGCTTAGTATTCCAGCAGTTCCTTCTGCAGGTTTACTTTTTAGTTGTTTAATGACTCTATAGTAGTTTTTACTTTTTTGATTAGAGTCAGTATATTGTTTAACTGAGTTAAATCCCATGGTGCGTATGACTGCAGTAACTGCTTTATCATATTTAAACCATGATTTAGTTAGTAACTCACTTAAACTTTTTATGTTTTTGCTTTGCAAGTCTAGCCTCCTCATATTTATCAGCAACAATGTTCATTTGCTTTAATAGTTTATTTGCAACCTTTTTGCTTTTGCCTCCACTTTGTTTATTTTTAGCAATCATTAGGTCCCATTTTTCTTGAAGTGTAAGAGAATCATACTTAGTTTGACGCTCTTCTGCTTCTTGACGTTTCTGCTCTTTTGATTTAGCCATTTGTTTTACCTCCTGTAATCCAGAATACAAACATTATTAATGTTATTGAAGAGAATATTATCATAAACATTCCTAAGCCTAAAAAGAATAGGTTCAGGATCCATTCTGATAAGTTGATTATCATATTATCTAGTATTATCATTATTTCATTTCCTTATTGTTAGTGTAAGACAGCCACGTTGAGGATGCGGGTCCAATATGTGTGGCTGCCTTACTGTTGAGTTTATGTGAGAGCTAGCCCCTAAGAGTGCTACACTCTTTAACCGTGTATGTTTATAGTCTGACAGACCTATCGTCATAGGAACGTTTACTGCCCAGCATTTTCACAGAGTTATGACAGTTAGATATAGTCAATTTTACCTTCTCTGTTCATCGGTGACTCTCACAATTAATTAACCTCCAGTTTTATTTCTCGCTATAAGAGAATAAACATCATCTGGGTTCATATCATCACTCATTGACATAAACTGACTGCTACTATTTTGAACTTCAGTTTGTTCAGGGTCTAGACCTTGTTCTTTAACAAAGTCTCCAACTGTTCTTGCTGAAGTAGTTACTGTAGTAAAACTAGATCCGTCAATTAATGTGGTTACCTCATAAGGGGTAACTGGATCTTCAATGTTATCTACATTAGTTTGAACTTGATTTACATAAGATTCAACTACAGTCTCTTCAGGTGTTGAAAACTCTTCAGTAACATTTGTTACTGGTGTTACTTCAACTGGTTCTTGTGGGATTACTTCTTCTATTTCTTCAATGTTATTATTATCTTGCATGTACATGCTCCTTATTTATGATTACATCATTTAATGCTGATGTTATTATTGGGTTTGATACGCTTTTTTTAATGAAAAGCGACTTATTTTTACCGTTCTTTAAAAA